>Ga0123355_10000398_pt1 | contig 56583 bp, 50 predicted proteins | sample TergutEmb28metaG_3_FD_89872 | JGI IMG/M metagenome (GOLD analysis project Ga0123355, IMG submission 89872) | Embiratermes neotenicus P1 segment gut microbial communities from Petit-Saut dam, French Guiana - Emb289 P1 | ecosystem: Host-associated > Arthropoda: Insects > Digestive system > Gut ... | reverse complement strand
TTTGTTTTACTGTTTGCGGCAGTTCGTCTATTGCTTCCGGTTCGTCTTTTAGCATTTGTTCTCTGTATTTTTTACTAGCCACCGGAATAACAAACTCGTAGACAAATAAAGCAAATGCCGCAACAAGAACTATGACAGTAAACCATATATTTTGATTAAACATTATTGGTCGAAAGCCTATGTCTACTAGACTTACGCCACCGATAATGCACATTATTAAGATAGGCAGAACAAGAACCCAAAAGAATGCGATAGTTCCATAATAACTTTTACATTTAGCTTTTTCCTTATCGACCACCATAGGTGTGTTTTTCGCTTCTTTACCATTGAAAGCGTCTAATAACGGGACTATTGCAAATATAATAGCTAAAACTATTAAGAATACAATATACATTCATGTCCTCCACATTATATAAATTTTCCGGTGAAACAGTTTTATATCATTCGCATAGGCTTAAAAGTTACCTCTATACGCTCAATACTGCCATCACTGCTGAAAAGCCGCTTACTCCATTCCTTACCAAGAGATAGGCCCTCTACTTTAACCGACCCATTCGCGGTAAACACGTACATAGCATCTTCATCCCCCAGCGTATACACCACAGGAACCCTACAAATCGTAAACCCTAGCGAACCCTTCGGCATTTCAATTTTCGCAACCGCACCGTCAGCCGCTAAATATTCAAATGTTTCCGGCGTATCAAAAAACTCCTCTTTACGCAGCAGAGACGGCTCAAACTCCAAAATCCCATCCTGCACAATAACCCCCAACTCCGCCATGCGCGTAAGAATATCCTCTTTCACCATGCCCGTCATACCGGGCTGCTGCGCCGGCATACTAAACGGCGTGTGCGAATATGGCTCTAGCGGGAATGCACCCCACTTGCTGGCCTCTTTATTAAACCCAAAGCCCGCACGCAGGCGGTAATACGCATCTTTTAGTTTAGCCAAGCTGCTTGCACCTTCTTTTGCCGCTTTACTAAACACCTCTTGCACACTCAGCATAAACTTGGAATTTTGATGCCAGTAGATAGACCCAATGCCTTCGTACTTGTACATAATCCCACTGCGTCCTGTAAACTGCTTATGCGCAAAAATATCTTCGTAAAGTTCGCGGGCTTTTGCGGCGTCTGCGTCGGATAAGTTCAACGCCTTAATCCAACGCTCTACGTCGGCGGAGTGACGGATTGTATCGTGGAAGCGCACATTTCCGCCTGCATCTTTTAAGAAGAAACCCTCGTGGCCTTCCGCAATAAGTTTCTCTATCAACGGGAACGCTTTTACGCTTGCTTCGGGAATGATATTCCGCTCCATAAAAGTTTTCAGCGTCTTGCGCGGATACAGGAAGAACTGGTCATGTTCCGGACTCATCAGGTCGCTGGCTTCCATGGCTTCTACAAGCGCGAGCGTTTCTTCGGGGTTAAGGATTCCGCTGCCAAGCACGGCGGTTTGCCCTTCCAGCATCAGGAACATATGGTCAATTTTTAGGCTGTCTGCGGTAAGGGTTAAAATATTGTAGGAATGGTACATACCATCCGGCCGCTTGTTTTGTGCAATAGTTTCGGAAATCGTTTCAATTGCCTTATCAATAAAGTCTACTAAAACAGATGCGTTCACTGGTCTTCGGCCACTAGTAAACCCATGTGCGTAAATGGTTGCACGGTACTTATCAAACACGCCTTCTACAGTGTCCAGGAATGCACGCGGGGATAAATTTCCGTTTTCAAGCACATCGGATATGCCTGTCAGCCACTTCACCACCTCTGCGGAGATTTCAAAACTGCCGCCTTGGCGCTCTATTAAATTTTTGCAGTGGTGCAAGTGGCGGTACAACTGGTATACCGTTACCATACTTAGCCCGTTGCCGACGATAGCGTTGTTCGCATCGTTCCATTCCGGCCGCTGGGTGTTCATCCAAATGCCGCCGCCGGGTACAAGGTTGGACAGTTTTGTGAGAACCGGCACAAGCAGTTTTTCTACAAACGATACATGGTAAATGCCGCCGTTTACGTCCATTAGAAGTTTGCCGTCTGTGCCGAAAGTTTCTGCTTTCGCCATGATGCTGTTATGCTTTTCACGGTTGAAGAATACGGTATCCTTCGCGTTTTTAAGCAGCTCCGCATATGGGCGTATTTCGTAAGGGACATTGGCATATGTGAATATTTCGTTGTTTATGAGTTTTGCTAAATCTTCCGGCGAATAGGCTTCCAGCCATTCCAGCAGCTTGTTCAAATACACAATTTGATGGTCGCCCCAATAGCCGTATCCTGCCCACGGGTCGTGCGGAGATGGGGCTTCCCAGTCGATACCGTCTTGGTTAATGCGGTATGGGTTAAAGCCGTCGGGCGTAGAAGCGTTTAGGAATTTGGCAATCATCGGTGCGATGTAGCCGGGGAAGCTAAGCCCCATGGCTTCCCAGTTTTGGAAGATATCACGCCAGTTGCCTTCGTAGCTGTATACACGGTTGCCTTCGTCATCTTTTACGCGCACGTTGAAATAGTTCCACGGGCGGGAAGGGTCGCCATGTCTGCGGGAGAATGTAAGCGGCAAAAATTCCAGTGCAAGGCGAATGACGTCGGGATTGCCATTCTTGTATGCCGCTTCGTGCAACTGCAATATATTATTGATGCCCTTGATTTCCTCTAAGAACGCTGCTTGGCGTATGGCCAGTTGTTTATCATGCACCTTAACGAAGTTGATAAACAGTTGCGGGTCGCAGCCGTATTCATCTAAGAAAACGCCGCCGCGCATGTTGTTGTACAGCACGTTCATGTAATGCCTAATGCTACTGCGCCCGTCTTTTGTATGCTGCAAGCCGTCTGCAACAGCAACAATGCGCTTGAGTTCTGCCGTGCCTTTTTTGATATCCGCTTTCACAGCGGCGCGCAGCTTGTCTGCCGGGGTGTTGTTTACTTCTTTTGCAAGGGCGGCCACTTCTTTCTGGTTTAGCCGCGCATCAAGCACAAGCAGCCAGCTTTTTTCTTCGCCGCTTGCAAGTGTCATGCTTTGGTAGCCAAGGAACGCGCCTTTACGCCCAACGGAATTGGTTTCGCCTTTGATTGCGGTAATTCCGCCACGTGCAAAATCTGCTACTTGGTTGGAAGACAGCAAAAGCCCCTCTGCATTGCTTAAATGCCATGCTACGTTTGCACGCAGCACTTCGATAGGCTCGGGGGTGTCGCCAATCAGCGATGTTAGGGAATATACGACCAGGCGGTCGCCGACGCATTCACAAGCTTTGTAAGCGTCTGTTAAACAGCTGGATCCCTGCGCCAGGTTTGGGGCAATATCGTACGGCATGATGTTTTCCACGCCGTCCAGTACTTCAAGTGATATAGGAGCATCGCCAAGGTTCACAATTTGTGATGTACGCACAAGGCCGTACTTTTCACCAGTTTCCCATTGGTACGAAAATTGCAGTTTTAGGCAGTCATTAATTTCCTCAAAAATAATGGCGTCGCCGGTGTTGCGCTTATACAAATTGCGGCGGATGGCATAGGAACTGTCAAACCCCGTCGAAAACGGCTGCCAAACACACCCGTCTTTTAGCCGGATTAGCGTTTTGGGCCCCGTGGATGTAGCAAGGTGCAGCCTGTCATCTGTTTCGTACGGGAACACGCTGCCCGCAGGGTTTTGCCGCCCCGCCGCCAGCGCCCCGTTGCTGGATAAGTACATCCACATATCGGATGCCGTTGCTACATTGATAAAAAATGCGGGTAGATTTTGAGCGTTTTCAATTTTGTAGTATACGCCCGATGGTTTTGTTTCAAACATTCGATCAGCTCCCGTTATTATTTTGTGCGCTAGGAAAGTGAATTTTTTAGGGCTAGTGAAAAGCGGTATAGCCGCTTTTTTATGTTTGTGAAAGTATACCATGATGGACGTATAAAAAAAAGCGACATGTGATTACTTGAAATTTTATAGTACATAGTGCAATGTAATGTATAAAAGATACTACTTTACTCATACTTATTAAAAAACTCAATTGGAGTTAGCGATGCATAATTCATTTCGAAAAAAAACTCGACATTTGGCGATGTGGTGGTATACTGTAATTACAAATACGTGTGAGAGGGTGAGAAAAATGTGTGTGCAACATAAAAATGTCAAAAACGCAGGAGATTTGTTACGTCAACTCAAAATAACTAAAATTCCGATTGATGTTGAAAAGATTTGCGCCGAATTGGATATTAGTATAACGATTACAGACTTAAGCCAAGTAGAAAAAGCTCATGGGGGTAGACCAATCTCGGGTGCGCTAATCTTAAAAAATGGCGAAAAAGATATAATTGTTAACCAAGATGACATCCGTGAACGTCAACGATTCACTATTGCACATGAACTTGCTCACTACTTTCTGCACCATTGTGAAGAAACAGTATCTTCTACGGAGCGTGCAATAATTAGCTTTAGAGGTGCCAAAAATAAAGTCGAATATGAGGCAGATCAATTTGCGGCGGAACTACTAATGCCATTAGAGCATATTATTCGACTTTATGAAGAGTTACCCCTTCCTTATATAACTGCGTTGGCATTAAAATTTGATGTGTCAAAAGCTGCGATGCGATATAGACTTGATTCGCTTAACAAAAACTATATTGATTTATGAGCGATGACAGACTAAGCATCTTAATCGAACAGGCTCATGACCCCATTTGTGACGCAGAAGGTTATGATGATGAGTCGATGCCTCTGTTTGATAGTTATGACCAGCAGGCTGAACGTAATAGGATAGACCAACATGGCGCAATGCGCGACTTTGTAATTAAGCAATCAATAGAGATAAAGAATACAATAATATCTGCGGAAAAGTCGAAAGCAATATGGCGTAACGTCATAATGTCGATTTTGCTAGCTTTGCTGTGCATTACAGTTCTATCTATTGGTGTATTGGTTTGGTTCTATTTATTTAGAGGAAGAGAGTTGCCCATAACACTACTAATAGGATTATTTAGTACAGTTATAATTCAAATAATTTCTTTGCTAACCTTATTTGTTAAGTTTGTGACCAACGTAGAAACATTAAGGATGCATAAAGTTGTTACGCACAAGTTGTTGGATTATTTAAGTAGACATGATTTGATAGATGAATAAAGGTTAATATTAAAGAGTGAAAAAACTGCCTCGCTATGCAAATGTATAGCAAGGTAGTTTTTTTGTTATGAGCTCAATAAAGCTAGTAGTACTATTTGAGGGTGCGAAAAAATATATCATGGCAGCAAATGAAGCCATAAAGATATAAAGGTATAAATTTTACGCAAAGCGCTTGGCACGGCTAAATTGTTAATTTCTTCTGCTTGCACAAAGACATAATCCGCTATTGTAAAGGATTCCTCGACTTGGCATATATAGCCAACCATATTCCATTTAAGATGGGTAAAGCGATGACTTGCTTCTCCCAGATATATTAATTGCGTGCAAGTATATCCCAATTTGTGAAAATGTGCCTTAACATCTTTTTCTTCCAGTGCTTTGTCCACATGGTAAAACTCCCATAGTCCATGAAGCAGTTTTTCATTGCGCTTGCGCATGAGAATGCCATGGAGAGGGTGGTGCAGTAGCAAAATGGTTTTGTCTATCTCCGCCACAGGCTTTTTAGAGGGCTTAACAGGCAAGCGATGGCGAATATCCTGCCCCTTACAAAAATCAAATACAGGGCATTGGTCGCAAAGCGGGTTTTTCGGTTTACATATTAGCGCGCCAAGTTCCATCAATGCTTGATTAAAAGTGCCGGCACAGTCCGGCATTATTTTTTCCACGTGCATTGCCAGCGCTTTTTTTGTAGCCGCTTTTGAAATATCGCTTTCATTTCTTTCTAAGCGGGCCATCACGCGCAAAACATTGCCATCTATGGCAGGTACTTTTTTATTGTAGGCCATACTGGAAATAGCACCGGCAACATATGCGCCAATGCCGGGTAGCTTTTGCAGCGTTTGTGGTTCTTGTGGAATGTGTCCGCCGAAGTCTTTCATGATAATTTCAGCAGCCTTTTTTAAATTGTGGAAACGGTTATAGTATCCCATTCCGGCGCAAATCTTTAATATTTGGTCTATAGGAGCGTGTGCTAATGCTTCGATGGTCGGAAAGGCTTCTATAAACCGGAGGTAATATGGCAGTAGCGTATTAATTTGCGTTTGCTGTGCCATCACTTCCGAAACTAAAATATGATAAGGGTTTGCTGTTGCCCGCCAAGGTAAATCCCGTTTGTTTTTAGCATACCATTGCAGTAATTGTGTTTGCATAAAGTCCTCCAGAATTTTTATCCAGCGGTCAAATGTTGACAATACCGTTTATACTACTCTCCAACTACAGCACTTTTCAACTCCGTAGCAAACGCCATGCTAAGCAATATTCCACCGTCGTTTTCCTCGGTTAGTGTAGGGGCAATGCTTGCTTGCCATTTTGCGGCTATGTCAATAAGTTTATCCATAATTGTGTCGTAAATATCGATAGGCAAGCCCTCTTCGTCCATGTATGGCGAAAGGGCTTCTTTTATTGTGGGCATGTCGAATACAGCCTTTAAGCGGTCTATCATAGCAAGTGCCGCTAAATGTTTGTGGGTGTATATCCGCTTTTTAACAGGGGGCGGCAGAAGCCCGTCGCGAATGTAATTTTGTATCATGCCACGGGTTATGCCTATGTTTTTGCGCTCACAAAATTTAAGCACTTGTGTGATGGCCATTGTCGGGCTGTAGTGTCTGATGTCTTGTAGTGGGTCTGTCATTATAAAATCACCTATTCCCCGTACTTCCATATCCGCCATCTCCGCGCAGGGTATCCGGCAACTCACTCACTTCTTCAAATTCTACCATTTCCACTTTCTTAATTATCATTTGCGCAATTCTATCTCCGCGCACTACGGTAAAATCTTCTTCGCCCCAATTGACCAAAAGTACGCACAGCTCCCCTCGATAATCAGCATCTATTGTCCCCGGCGTATTAAGCACCGTCACGCCATGCTTCAACGCCAGCCCGCTGCGGGGGCGCACCTGCGCCTCGTATCCAAAAGGGAGAGCAATCCTGATACCCGTAGGTATCAAGGCTCGCTCTCCCTTTTTTATTACAGTATCAATTTTAGCGTGTAAATCCAGCCCCGCAGATTGTGGGGTTTGGCGGGCGGGTAGAGGCAAATCCTTGGCGTCTTCTGTGCGGTTAAGCAAGAACTCCAATTGCATCCTGTTTCATCCCTTTTCCAACCAGCGAAACACTCACCTGGTCCATTTTGAAAATTTTGTCACACACATCGTAAAATGCGTCCATGTTTATTGCGTCTATTTTTTGAATTAATTCATCTGGCGTCAGGGTTTTGTTAAGCATAAGCATGGTGCGGCCTATGCTGTTCATGCGGCTGGCGGCGGATTCTAAGCTTAACAGAAAGTTGCTTTTTAGCTGTTCTTTAGACTTTGTTAACTGCGCTTTGGTTATTTTGTCTGTAAACATACCCTTGATTTCCTGGGAAATGAGTTCCATAACCTGGCTAAGATTATCCGGGTTTAGTGCGGCGGAAACGGTGAAAAGCCCGGCATCTGTATAGCTTGCGTTGTATGAATATACCGAATACACAAGCCCGTGCTGCTCACGTATTTTCTGGAATAAGCGCGAACTCATGCCGCCGCCCAAAATGGTGTTGACTGCCGCCAAGGCGTAAGCTTCGTCCGTGCCGCTTGCTAGCCCCGGAAAGCCCATGCACAAGTGCACTTGCTCTATATCCTTCTCCTTTATAGAAAAGCCCGGGGTATAAATGGCCGGTGCTTCATTTGCGGAAGTGGCTTCGCCCTTAAGCTGCCCAAATACGGCTGTGATTTTCTCCAAAACTTCATTTTCGTCAATGTTGCCGGCTATGGCTATAACTACATTTTGTGGTGTGTATTGTGACTTTAAGAATGCTAGGAAATCATTACGCTGAAAGCTGCCAATCGTCTCGGGCGTACCTAAAATGGACATACCAAGCGGGCTGTTGGGAAAGACTTTTTCCTGTAAAAGATCTACGCACAAATCTTCCGGCGTATCCTCGTACATATTTATTTCTTCCAAAATAACGTTGCGCTCTTTGTCAATTTCTGCCTGGTCGTACCTCGAGTTAAAAAACATGTCCGAAATAACGTCCAGCGCCACATCAAAATGGGTGTCCAAGGTGCGTGTGAAATAACAGGTATATTCTTTGGCCGTAAAAGCGTTTAACTGCCCGCCGACGGCGTCCATATGGTCTGCAATTTCGCGGGCGGTGCGATGTTCCGTACCTTTAAACATCATATGCTCGATAAAATGTGACATACCGTTGGTTGCCGCATTTTCGTGCCGGGAGCCATTTTTGACCCATAGCCCAAAGCTGACAGACCTAACAAACGGGATAGACTCCATAACTACCCGCAGCCCGTTAGGCAAGGTATGAACGGCAATAGGAGTTGTCAACGCCTATCGCCTCTGTTTCTATCTCCGCTGCGGTTCCTGTCGCCGCCGCGGTTTCTGTCTCTATCGCCACCGCGGTCGCGCGGGGGCGGCCTTTTTACGGTAGTGTCGGCATTAGGATCCAGAACACCTTTACGCGAAAGGTTAATACGCCCCTGATCGTCCACTTCTGTGACCTTTACGGTAACAACATCGCCTACGGAAGCTACTGCTTCCAGGTTTTCTACCCTGCTCACATCCCATTGCGAGATATGAACTAATCCCTCTTTTTCCGGCGCAATTTCAACAAATGCGCCAAAATTCATGATGCGCGTCACTTTACCGGTGAATATCGCCCCCACTTCCGGTACAGTAACGATGGCTTTAATCATGGCCACAGCATGGTCAACTTTGGCTTGGTCTTTGTCGCATACAAAAATGCGGCCATCGTCTTCTGTGTCAATTTTTTCAACGCCGGATTCCTCGATGATACGCTTGATAACCTTGCCGCGAGAGCCGATAACCTCCGCAATTTGGTCAATATTCACGCGCACAATCGCCATTTTAGGCGCGTGTGGGGAAATTTCCGCACGTGGTTCCGCAATGGCAGGGAGCATACTGTTATCTAAAATATAATAGCGGGAATTTTTGGTTTGCTCCAAGCTTGCCTTAATAATTTCAGGTGTCAGCCCGTCAATTTTAATATCCATTTGAATGGCGGTAATGCCTTCCCTTGTACCCGCAACTTTGAAATCCATGTCGCCAAAGAAGTCTTCCAGCCCTTGGATGTCGGCAAGCAGCACGTAGTCGCTTTCGCTGTCGCCAGTGACAAGCCCTGCGGAAATACCCGCCACAGGGGCTTTAATGGGTACGCCCGCCGCCATAAGGCTAAGAGTAGACGCGCAAACGCTGGCCTGGGAAGTCGAACCGTTGGAACTGGTGACTTCGGACACAAGGCGAATTGCGTACGGGAAGTCGTCTTCGCTTGGAATAACCGGTAAAAGCGCACGCTCTGCCAATGCGCCATGGCCAATTTCCCTGCGGCCGGGGCCGCGAGAAGGACGGGTTTCGCCAACAGAATAGCTTGGGAAGTTGTAGTGATGCATGTAACGCTTGCTTTCTTCCGCTTCGTCCAGGCCGTCCAGGCGTTGGATATCGCCGCCGCTGCCCAGCGTTGTAACGGTTAGTACTTCCGTTTGCCCGCGGCGGAAAATGGCGGAACCGTGGGTGCGCGGCAGTATATCTACTTCGGAGGTGAGCAGGCGGATGTCACCCATATCCCTGCCGTCCGGGCGTTTACCCTGGCGTAGAATCATGCGGCGTACGGTTTCTTTTTCAAACTTATAGATGGCGGCGCCAAGGTTCGCCTTGTATTCTGCCGCAACAGCTTCTTCTAACGCGTCAAAAGTGGGCACAAGGTTTGCATCCACGTCTTCACGGAGTTTAGACAAGTTCTCGTCACGGATTTGCTTGAGGTCGCTAAACACGGCGTCTTCCATACGCTTGTCCGTTATAAAAGCCGTTACTTTTTCATACAGGCCTTCCGGCAGCACATTTCTGTCGTAGTCGCGCTTTGGTTTGCCGTGCGCGGCCACAATGCCGTCAATCCATGCGATGATTTTCTTATTTTCTTCGTGTGCCAGCATGATTGCGTCAAACATAACTTGTTCGCTAACTTCGTCTGCGCCGGCTTCTATCATCATCACTTTTTCGCGGGTTGAAGAAACCGTTAGCGCAAGCTTGCTGACTTCGCGCTGTGCAGCGTCCGGGTTTACAACAAGTTCGCCGTCAACCAAGCCGATATTTACGGCGGCGGTTGGGCCATTAAACGGAATTTCGGAAATGCAAAGCGCGATGGACGAACCAATCATGGCGGCAACTTCCGGGCTTGCGTCCTGGTCCATGGACATAACCGTCGCAACTACTCCAACATCATTGCGATAGTCGTCTGGGAACAGCGGGCGAATGGGGCGGTCTATCAGGCGTGACGCAAGGATTGCGTGCTCTGTAGGGCGGCCTTCGCGCCTAAACCATGACCCCGGGATTTTACCCACAGCGTAAAAACGTTCTTCGTAATCTACGCTAAGCGGGAACCAATCTATGCCCGCGCGGGGCTTTTCAGATGTTGTGGCTGTGACCAGCACGACTGTGTCCCCGTAGGTCATGAGGGCAGTACCCCCCGCGAGTTCGGCCAGGCGGCCAATCTCGCAGGAAAGTTTCCTGCCCCCCAGCATGGTTGTGTATACTGAAGTTTCTCTCATTAGTGTAAGTCCTACTTCCTAATAGAATCTCTTAGCCCAAGTTCGGCGATAAGCGCACGGTATCTTGTAATATCTGTGCTGTGAATATAGCCCAACAGGCCGCGACGCTGACCTACTAATTTAAGCAGACCACGGCGAGAGTGAAAGTCTTTCTTGTGTGTGCGAAGATGCTCTGTAAGGTGGTTGATGCGTGCGGTGAGCAGTGCAATTTGTACTTCCGGTGAGCCTGTGTCGTTGTCCCCACGGGCGTGCTTTTCGATAATTTCTTGTTTGTTGATCATTTTTAGTTCCTCCTATAAAATATAGTTTGTATCCCGTCGCCCGGATATGGTTGGAGAATCCAATATCTATGCGAGGGTTTTGATTTTGCCCCTACTTGATTTTAGGGTTCATGTGAGTATAACATTTGCGGTGGTGTTGTCAAGGTATCGGCAAAAATTTCTATGAAAATCAATTTTTATGTTTTTATGCCTGTATGCAGGCGTTTTTTTAATGTACTATACTTGGTACCAGGTATATATGTATATATGTAAGCGAAATCTGCAAATAAAAAAACCTGCTCCTTATTAATTAGAACAGGTTTTTTTACTTTACGACATGTTTCCACTAACGAACGCGTCCTAACAGATTACAAATTTGCCCATGCCGTATCCTCCTCGGGAGAAAGCCAGTCTTTGGCTAATACATTTTCACTGGCAAGAGTAATGTTATTTGGTTTTCGTGCTGTTACCTGAAAAGGTATAGCACGTTCACGCACTGCTTGACTAACAAACAGGCTAATGGCAGATGAAAATGAAAGTCCTAAATCTCGGAATAAACGGTCACCTTCGTTTTTTAATTCATCATCAATACGAATATTAAGCTGAGCCATATCAAACCTCCTGTGTTTTATACAATCATTGTATAGCAAAGTGTAGCAATTGTCACCATGACGTTGTTTGCACCCTTCACAGCACACATCCTAATAATCAAATTTGTTCTTCATTCTTAGTATCCAAATTTTCATCCATTGTTGATATACCTCTGCTACGGCGTTCTTCTGCCTTTTGTGCTTCAATTTCCTGAATTTCTATGCGTGGGTCTTTATCCATTTCCGGGCGGTATTTTCTAAATACCCGCATTATCATATAGGAAGAAAGCATTGCGTAAATTCCCGGGGCGGCAAAAAGTACCAGCCCTCCGGTTAAGTCAACCGCAAGAAATATGGCTATTGCCAAAGCCGTGCAGGTAATAGACGTTAAAATATGACGGTTACCCATAAAAAAACTGCTTTTAATCGTTTGCTTTATACCCATATCAAACCGGGCAGTCATGGGAAACAAAAAAATACAAATAAACCAAAGCTGTATAAGGAAAATGATTTGAGCGATTCCTACAAGCGGCCCCATTCTGCCTACGTGCTGTACATTAAAAATGTTAAAAATAAGTACGAATGCGGCAACAAATACCATCAGCCATAGCTTAGTGGCTTTTTTGAAATTTGACTTGAACGCATGCCAGAAGTCGCTTGTAATATAGCCTTCCCGCTCGGCAATGCGCCGGGTTGATACATAAAATAATGCGGCTGTTGATGCCCCTATTGTAAATAGTGGGATACTAAACAAAATCCACATCAAGCTAAGTATAAGCGTATCTGCTATATATCCGCCAATTCTATTAAGCGGGCCGTCCAGACTAAAAATATCACGCATAAAATCTTCCTTTCGCAAATTTGCACTGCTTGTTTCTATACATTATACCACCATGCATGTATTGTGGGCAAATAGGGAATACTTGCAGAAAATAGACTTGTAACGAAATGAGCTAAGTGCCCCTAAATGTCCATTGAATTAATACGAAAACAAAATCCAGTTGGTGATAAAATATCACCAACTGACCAACTCTTTTTCATATTTGGTTAGGAGGATTTAGTGGCGCATATTGCTATTTCGTAACAAGTCTAACGACGAGAGAGGAATTTACACGATGCAAAATTGCAAAAAATATAAGCCAAATTCGGCTACTATAGCAAGCCACCACCGCAATCCAAAAGGAGAGTGCAGGGATTGCGTGTATTTTTCTAAAGCCAATTGCGGCACGCACCGGCAAATAGGGGATGAAAGTATCGTATTTTCGTGATAAGTGAGGTGCTCTACATTCAACCGGCCCGATTCTTGGGCCAGTTGAAAATATTTATTCATCAAGTAGAAAGATAGCGCAAAACACACGCTTTTTCCTTGTCATTTTTCGGCGGCTTTGCTATAATCTATAGAAAATGTCTAAGACATGAGGGTGCAATAAGTGCGTAAAAATATTTTTATTTGTTTTTTACTGGTTACATTTTTATTGTCCACGCTATATGTTCATGGGCAAGATGAGTTGCCGCTGCAAGCATCGGCCGCCGTTTTAGTTGAGCAAACGACGGGACGCGTGTTGTATTCACGCAACGCCCACGCACGTATGTACCCCGCCAGCACTACAAAATTACTTACAGCGCTTTTAGTTGAACAATATCTGGATTTAGACGAAATTGTAGTTATCGGGCAAGAAATACGCGGTATGCCCGCGGGTTTTGCCACAAACCTTCACGCAGAAGGGGAGACTATTACCGTAGGCGTGCTTTTGAAAGCTTTTTTGATACGCTCTAGTAACGAAGCGGGCAGAGTGCTTGCGCTTGAAGTGGTTCGCACTGTTGATGGCCGCAGGAATATCCCATATACGGAAGCGAAGACGAGGTTTTCGCAGTTAATGAACAATAAAGCCCGTTTGTTAGGTGCAGCAAACAGCAATTTTAACAATCCATATGGGCTTCACAGCGAATCGCATTTTACTACAGCTTACGATATGGCACTCATTGGCCGTGCATTTATGGACATTCCCGTGCTTATGGAAATAGCCGCAATGCGTGAATTTACGGGCGACAGTTTAGGCGGACGCCATCACCCGGAGGCCAATGTGCGGCAGTATTCATTGGTAAACACTAATTTGATGCTGCCGGGCGCAATGTTTGGGCACCCGTACATTTTAGGCGGCAGAACCGGGTTTACAACACCCGCCGGACATTGCTTTGTGGGTATGGCTTATCACGATGGATTGGCGCTGGTTTCTGTAGTGTTATACTCCATGGAGTCCGACCGCTGGCAAGATACGAGGGTACTTATCGACTACGGGTTTATCAATTTCGGTTTTAGAGAAGTGGCGATAGCTGAGCAATTACTTGATACGGTAATGATAGAAAACCCCCGTCTTGGGGATTCTGATACACTGGATATTATGTTGCCGGAAGGGCATATTGCATTGCTTAGCCGCGCCGAATATGCTGCGATTACCCGCGAAATAATATTCGACCCGCTGTATGAAGTAGAGCACGGCGGTGAATATACCGGATATACACTTCTGCGTGCGCCAATTGAAAATGGCGCAGCCGTTGGAACCGTGGTGTACCGGACAGGCGGCGAAGTTATATTTTCCGCACCGGTGGTAGCGGCACGGCAAGTACAAGAACGTACTTTTGACAGCGACATGGATTACTACATCGCCCTGATTTTAGGCAATATTTTTACAATGCGCGCCTTGCCATACTGGTTTGGCGTTTTTGGCACGTTATTTGGTATTATTGGCATAAGTATGGCCATTTCCGCAAGCCGAAAGGCGCGAAGGGCAAACCATTGGCAGCCAAAAGAACCACGCCGGCGAAGGAGGCTTTAATTTATGCCAAAGAGCATGACAGGTTTTGGCAGAAGCGAATGTATACGTTACGACAGGCGTATTAAAGTTGAAATAAAGGCAGTGAACCACCGCTTTAGCGACGTTTCAATTAAGCTTCCACGGTTTTTAAACCATCTGGAGGACAAAATACGGCGGCGTTTGGCAGAAGATATTGTCCGCGGCAAAGTAGATGTGTGGATAAACTTCGAAAGTTTTGCGCAAAAAGACACTGTGGTAAATGTAGACAAAACGCTTGCGGATGCCTATATCGAAGTTTTGACAGCATTAAGCACCCGTTACAACTTGGGGCAATTGCAGGCCAGTCCGGTATTAGAGCTATTGGCAAAAAACCCTGATATAATCACGCTGGATAAATTCGGCTCGTCACAGGTTTCCGAAAGCGACCAGGCAGAAATTTGGGAAACTTTAAGCGAAGCCCTTGAAAGTGCGGTCGGCGAGTTTAACCAAATGCGTACCATAGAGGGTACTGCAATGGTAGCCGATGTAGAAAATAGCAGAGTTGCGGCTGTAAAAATAGTTGAAGCCATTGCAATACGCGCCCCTCAAGCCTTGAAAGAACAGGCAGCAAGGCTCCGTGAACGCTTAGAGGAAATTGTACTTAAACTGGAGCAGCACCCAGACGATTCCCGTCTTATTACGGAAATGGCGATAATCGCAGATAAGGGCTGCATTAGCGAAGAAATTGCACGCTTGCAAAGCCATTTGGCGCAGCTTTCAACCATGCTGCAAGAAAATGAAGCCATAGGGCGCAAGCTTGACTTTTGGGTTCAAGAATTAAACCGCGAGGCAAATACCATAGGCTCAAAATCCGGGGACGTTGGTGTTACCGCTTTGGTAGTTGAGTTAAAAAGCTATATAGAAAAAATGCGCGAGCAGGCTCAAAACATAGAATAGTTGGAGGAAAGCCTATGAGTGGGTTATTGGTTGTAATCTCTGGGCCGTCCGGCGCAGGCAAGGGCACCATTGTTAAGCGGTTGATAAAGGAAGGTGTGTATGCCCTATCCGTTTCCGCTACTACTCGTGAGCCACGAACAGGCGAAGAACATGGCCGGGAATACTTTTTCACCACAAGGGAAGACTTTGAAAAACTGAGAGATGACGATAATCTTCTTGAGCACACCATATATTTAGGCCATTATTACGGCACACCATTTAAATATGTAAAAGAGCAGATTGCCAATAGCAACGTGGTCATTTTAGAAATTGAAGTAGACGGCGCATTGCAGGTGAAAGAAAAATTCCCCGATTCGGTACTCATATTTGTAACTCCGCCATCTTTGGAAGAACTGGAGCGCCGCCTTGTAGAGCGAGGCACGGAAGATACTGCAACGATAAAATCTCGGCTGGCAAAAGCAAAAATAGAAATGCAGCTTATAGACCGGTACGACTATATTGTTGTAAATGATATTGTCGATTTGGCAGCAGAAAAAATAAATGCGATAGTAACGGCAGAGCGGCTGCGCCCAACCCGTTGCAAACAGGAGGAACTATGCTAACACCATCTTATTCAGAACTTATGGATGTCATCAAACAAGGTGACAAGCTAGACCCGCGTGTAGCAAGCCGCTATACAGTGGTTTTGGCGGCGGCAAAACGTGCACGCCAAATTACGGAAGGCGCAGAGCCTTTGACCTACGCACCAACAGAACGTGCGGTTTCTATTGCCGTAAAGGAAATGAACGAAGGCAAATTGCGTGTAAAAGTGCAAGAAGAACTTATGGACGGCACCAACGCGCGCATTATAAAAGACCAGTACAAATTCCGTGCCATAACCGCACTGTCTAAAGACGACTTGCGCGAAGATTTAAAAGACGACTACACTTCTGCCCGCACATACAAATTAGAAGATGACGACGATATAACCGGCGACGACATTTTCCAAGATGCTCCGTTTGCAGGCGTAGAAGATGTAGAAGTTGACATAGACGCACCAAAAGACGACTTTGATGTATACGCAGAAGTTGAAGAAGGCGAAGACGCTGAACTGGATTTAGAGGAAAATCTTGACGAGTAACAGCAAATACGCGCTTATTTGCGTTGATGTTTTGCATGGCGATGTGGACCGTTTGTTTCACTATATAGTCCCGCAGGATATGCAAGTAGAAAAGGGTATGCGTGTACGTGTGCCTTTTGGCAAGGGAAATAAGCCTATTTTTGGCTATGTAATAGAAGTTTTGGATACACCGCCGCAAGACAATGAAATTGCCTTGGATAAAATAAAGGCGATAGATTCTGTTGCGGACGGCTTTCCTGTGTTTACAAAAGACACGCTTGCCCTTGCGCTTTGGATGAAGGATAAATACTACTGCACTTTGGCGGCCGCCTTGCGGTGTATTTCACCCAGCGCAAAAGCGGATGGGCGGTTCCCCATGGCGCGGCGCAAAAGAGCAGTTGTAGAGCCATTGCCTGCGCCGGATATTGAACTTACACCGGAGCAAAAGCTGGCTGTTTGCCAAATTATAAACAGCAACACCCCGGGCAAAACTTTTTTATTGCATGGCGTAACCGGCAGCGGTAAAACAGAAGTATACTTACATGCCATTCAAAGTGTACTTGCGGAAGGGCGGCAGGCTATTGTGCTTGTGCCGGAAATTGCCCTCACTCCGCAAATGGTGCATTTGTTTACGGCGCGTTTTGGCTCGCAGGTAGCGGTGACACACAGCAGACTAACCGCCGGTGAACGCTTTCAAATATGGAAGCTTGCACTGGACGGTGAAATAGACTTGATCATTGGCCCACGTTCTGCCGTGTTTGCGCCGTTTGCAAACCTTGGGCTTATCGTGATAGATGAAGAACACGAGCACACTTACCATTCCGAAACCACCCCCAAGTATGACGCGCGAGAAGTGGCTATAAAACGGGCAGCGTTGGCAAACGCTACAGTAGTATTGGGTTCTGCAACGCCAAGCCTGGAAAGCTACTTCCGCACGCAAGATGAATACGCCGCTGTAAAAACGGATGCAAAGTACGAGCTACTGGAACTCCCGGAACGCGTAAATAAAACTAACCCAGATGTAACTATTTTGGATATGCGCAAGGAAATTGCAGGCGGCAATACGTCCATGTTCGCGCTGGAGTTTCAAGCAGCTTTAAAAGAAACCATTGAATCCGGACGGCAAGCCATTCTATTCCTTAACCGCCGCGGGCATTCGTCTTTTGTGTCTTGCCGCTGGTGCGGCTTTGTGCTTGCGTGCGCGCAGTGCCGCGTCAACCATACATACCATGCAGACAAAAACCGCATGATATGCCATTACTGCGGCACGGGCACTACGCTTCCCACAGACTGCCCCGCCTGTGCGTCTAAGCATATCAAGCTGTACGGCACAGGTACGCAAAAAATCGAGGAAGCAGTGAAGGCGCTTTTCCCCGGTGTGGGCGTTTTGCGCATGGACATGGACACCACACGCGGCAAGTTTGGCCACGCAAAAGTCTTGGAAGCCTTCCGCAATGGTGAAGCGCAAATTCTTATCGGTACGCAAATGGTGGCAAAGGGCTTGGACTTCCCGCAAGTAACCATGGTTGGCGTTGTTGCGGCAGATATGTCATTGCACACGGGGGATTTCCGCGCCGGTGAATATACATTTCAACTGCTTACACAGGTATCCGGGCGGGCGGGGCGGGCCATGCATTCCGGCAAAGTTTTTTTGCAAACATACAGCCCGGAGCATTACGCTATAACCTTCGCCCAGCAAGCGGACTATAAAAATTTTTACACTCACGAAATGGCTATCCGCCGCGCAATGGTTTATCCGCCGTTTTCCCATGTGTTTTCAATCATGTTCTCCGGCGGGCAAGAAAAAGATATTATCATTGCGCTGCAAAAGCTTGTGGCCATTATGGAATATTGCAACACCCGCGACGGGCGCGACCGTTTTCATGTCATAGGTATTTCGCCGGCGTTTGTATCCAAAATTAAGAATCAATTCCGTTGGAAGCTGCTTGTCAAATGCGAAACAGAGGAACCTTTGAAGGCATTTGTGCTATACTGTATGAAGAAGCTACGGCAAAACGACCCGCTCACAGGGATAACCGTTCACCTAACGCTAGACCCAATTATGATGGAGTGATACCAAATGGGATTAAGGCAAGTGCGCCAGCAAGGCGATGAAATATTAGGCAAAAAAGCAAAAATGGTAAAAGAGATAACACCCGCCATTTTAACATTGCTGGACGATATGAAAGAAACCATGGACTCCAAAGACGGCGTGGGCATTGCCGCGCCTCAGGTGGGAATGTTAAAACGCATTGTAGTTGTTGCCCACGAGGACGAGTTTTACGAAATGATAAACCCGGAAATAATAGAAACAGAAGGCACGCAAGTGTGTAACGAAGCCTGCCTGTCTATTGCCGGGCTTTGCGGCGATATAGACCGCCCCTTGAAGGTGACCATAAAAGCAACGGACCGTAATGGCGAGGAATACACCGTTACCGGCGAGGAATTTATGGCGTCGGTATTTTGCCACGAAATGGATCACTTGGACGGTGTGCTGTTTACAGACAAAGCCACAAATATTAAGCCGCTCGACGACGAGGAAAGAGAAGCGCGCAAAGAACGGCGCAGGAGAGGACGTAGTGAATGAAAATAATCTACATGGGTACCCCTGCTTTTGCGGTGCCTTCTCTTGAAGCTATCATCGCGAACCATGAAGTGCTTGCCGTATGCACACAGCCCGACCGCCCCGCAGGGCGCGGGCATAAGCTTACGCCAAGCCCTGTAAAGGTTAAGGCGCTCGAGCACGGCTTACCGGTTTTGCAGCCGGAAACGCTGCGTATTGGCGAATCAAAAGAAATCCGCGCCCAGTTGAAAGCTTACGGTGCGGATATTTTTGTGGTTGTAGCTTATGGGCTTCTTCTACCAAAAGGTGTGCTGAATATGCCGCCTTTGGGCTGCATAAATGTACACGCTTCGCTGTTACCAAAGTACCGCGGTGCATCGCCAATTCACGCCGCGCTGCTCAATGGCGACAAAAAAACAGGCGTGTCGATAATGCATATGGCTATTGGGCTGGATACCGGGGATATCATTTTAGAAAAAGAGCTGGACATATTACCAGAAGAGAGGTTCCCAAGCTTGCACGACCGTTTAGCGCCGCTGGGAGCGGAGACGCTGCTTGAGGCGCTGGCCTTGCTCGAAAACAGCACTGCGCCGCGCATTCCACAAGACGACGCGCTTTCCAGTTATGCGCCAATGTTAAAAAAGTCGGACGCGTTAATTCATTGGGGATGGGAAACCGATAGAATCATAAATTTAACCCGCGCGTTGGACCCGTGGCCGGGTTCGTACACGATATATAAAGGAAATCCGCTGAAAGTATGGACGTTAGAACCGGCTCTGGGCTGGAATGGAAGTGAGATGCCCGGCACAGTTTTGGCGGTTGACCCTAAAAAAGGCGTGCTGGTTAAAACGGGAGATGCTGCGGCATGGGTAGTGGAGATGCAAGGGGAAGGCAGTAAGAGAATGCCGGCAGCGGATTATTTGAGGGGGCGTAAGGTTGAGGTTGGGGTGGTTTTGACATGACATCATATGTTTTCATGTAAAGTTGACGATATGAACGCAAGCGTATATAATAACGCTAATCGGAGGTTGCGATATTTATTCAACCACCATAAACATTTGGCGAATCCACTTTAATAAAGTGAAAAGGCCATGCATGTGTTTTAACGACACATGCATGGCCTTTTTGCATAACTACCCCAAGGAGGAATTACAATGCGTTTAACAGGTACATCTGCGGTAGGAATTAGGCTGCCTATCATAAGCCCCGGTGACGATTTAGTTAACATCGTTGCAAGCCATGTCATGCAAGTTGCAGCGCAGCAAGGTATACCCTTACAAGACGGGGACATTATTGGCGTAACAGAAGGTATCGTTGCGAAAGCCGAAGGCAACTTTGCCAAAATTTCAGACATCGCAGACGATGTACGCGCAAAATTTGACGATGCGGAAATTGGCTTGGTGTTCCCCATGACATCGCGCAACCGCTTCCTTAACATACTAAAAGGTATTGCGCAAGGGGCAAAGCAGCTTCACGTTTTGCTGGCATACCCGCATGACGAAGTGGGCAACCCCATCATGGACGTCAATAAAATTGACGAGGTTACAGATAAACTTGACGGCAAAATGGTAACGGCAAAGGAATTTCGTGCTGCTTGCGGCGGGGAGGCATATAGGCTGCCCTTCACCGGTGTAGATTATGTAGAGCTTTACGAAAACGCAGGGGACAATATCAGCATTTACTTTTCCACAGACCCGCGCGATATTTTGCAGCTTACAAAAAACATTATTGTTGGCGAAATTCACAGCAGAAACCGTACAAAAGCCCGTTTAGAAAAAGCCGGGGCGGCTACGGTTTATACCTTGTCAGACATACTGAATACCAGCGTAAATGGCAGCGGATATAACCGGGAGTACGGCGTTTTAGGTTCCAACCTTTCTACCGAAAATACGCTAAAGCTATTCCCGGGCAAGGCAAACGCGTTTGTACATGCGGTGCAAGCCCGCTTAAAAGAGAAAACAGGCGCATCCCCCGAAGTGCTTGTTTATGGCGACGGCGCATTCAAAGACCCTGTTTGCGGCATATGGGAACTCGCGGACCCTGTGGTTTCGCCGGGGTATACCCGGCGGCTGGGCGGGCAGCCAATGGAAATAAAAATAAAGTTTGTGGCAGATAACGCCTTTGAAGGCCTGCAAGGTGATGAAAAGCAGCAGGCCGTAACCAATGCCATTAAAGAGAAACACGCGAACCCCAATGCTTACCGGGAAGGCACAACACCCCGTGTTTATGCGGACCTTGTTGGTAGCCTTTGCGACCTAGTGAGCGGCAGCGGGGATAAGGGTACGCCTGTGGTTTTGATACGCGGGTACTTTGATGATTATGCGGCTGAGTAGGGTTCGGGCGGCTGGAAGCCGCCCCTACATATTCGTCATTGTGGGACTTGGGCGCTTACCCCTCAGCTTTCTTCAACCGCCCCATCGCAAAAAACAATGCAAGAATTGTTATTGCCGCCGCTAGTAAAATACTAACAGTGAGTTCTTCGGCATAATTCCCCATGCTTATTGCCACAGGGTAGCTAAACAAATTTTGCGGCGAAAACCTGCCAATACGCGGTATTATGCTACTTATGATTAATATAAAATACACGCCCAAACTCAGGCCGCCGCTTACTGCGGAGCTTTTTGTAAATGACGAACATAAAATGATAATGGACAACAGCATCAATGTACCAATGCTAAAAACAAGTGATCCTGCCAAAATGTCGCCAAGCTGCCCTGCTTCGTCAAACAGCAAAAACGTATACGCATACGTAACCAACGCAGACACTACGGTAATAGCGGTGGTTAAAATAATCGCCATAGTAAACTTGGCCAGTATAAACGACCCAAACCCAAGCCCTTTAGAAAACATGAGGCTTGCGGTTCCGGTTCTTATTTCCCTCTGTACTGTTCCCATGTACATAAACAACACAGCTAAAACCCCAATTTGCCCTAGATTGCTATAGAATTGAGCATAGCTTTCATGCCACTGAGGGTCTTGCATCACCTCTATAAGGGCCTGCCCCATTTCGTCGCCTGCGGGCATAATAAAGGCAAAAAATTCACCCATGTATCGTGCCAAAAGCGCGCCTGTTATTGCAAAGAAAAGGAAAACGCAACCAAGTACAAGAAGCCGCTTTGTGCGTATGCTTTCGGTTAATTCTTTTCTCATGAATGTTAAATAATTAGACATTGGCTATCTCATGCCTCCTTCGTCGGCGGTATTATTAGGTTGGTGCGAAAATTCGCGTTGCGAATTATTCACACTTACCTCCTTTGCAATTTCCTTATAAAAAATATCTTCCAGCGATGGGGTATGTGCTGCAAAAATTTCTACCGCTAGGTTATTAGCGTTTATTATGCTTGTTGTTGTGCGGCTTAGGTTTTCCATTTGCCCGTCTGGGGCGTTTAGCAGAAGTTCCTGCGGCATGTCTAAGCTGTCTATTGTAATCCCGGCCTCTTTGGCTTTTGCTTGGAAAAGCTTTGCGTCGTTTTCTTGGTAAAAACGGATTTTTGCTGTATTTTCGGAATGGCGGCGGCGCAGGCTTTCCATGTTGTCTTGCGCTACAATTTTGCCTTTTTCGATGATTAGAATATAATCGCACACATTTTCTACGTCTGCCAAAATGTGTGTAGAGAAAATCACCGTTGTGCCTTTTAGGGATTGAATTATTTCCGCAACGTCGCGGCGCCCCATTGGGTCTAGTGCAGACATTGGTTCGTCCATGAATATGATTTTAGGGTGGTTAATCATTGCCTGGGCAATGCCAAGGCGCTGTTTCATTCCGCGGGAATACCCTGCTATTTTTGTACGGGTTTTGTCAAGCCCCACCAGCTTTAGCAGGTCTTTTATGCGCTGCTTGGCTTCCTTTGACGGAATTTTGCATATATTGGCACACAGGGCAAGAAATTCACCGCCGGTCATGTATCCATAGAAATTTGGCACGTCCGGTAAGTAGCCAAACACCGTGGCATTTTGCTGCCCGAAATGCTGTTCTTGCCCCAGCATTTCAATTTTGCCGGCGGTAGGGCGTATAAGCCCAACCAGCATTTTAATTGTTGTGGTTTTACCCGCGCCGTTTTTGCCCAAGAAGCCGCAGCAACAGCCCTGCGGGACTTGAATGTCGATGTTATTTACCGCAAGCGCAGTTTTATATTTCTTGGTTAAACCTTGAGTTTGTACAGCTTGTGTCATTGTATTTTGCTTCCTTCCTATTAGTAATGGGGCTCTGCCCCAAGCCCTCTCGCAAGCGGAGCTTGCTGGGCCGGGTGGCCCGATGCTTACGCATCGCCGGCTTCGCCGGTGTATACCCCGCCGCTCCGCAGGGAGTGAATCCCTGCTACGCTTCCTCCGGGAACAAGAACTTAGTCCTTGTTCTCTGATTCTTCATTTGCGGCTGCTTTTTGGTCAAGCATGTTTGAGCCAATCGCAAAGTAGATAATTGGGCCAATGCCCATGTTGCTTAAAAATACAATTACCAAGCCCCATATCACTTTGTCCATACTGTGGACTTCCTTTTTCACCAGGCTTACAAGCGCAGTGATGATTAGGATAAGCTGAATAACTAGGATTGGTATCGCTATCATCAGTATCAGGCGTAAAGTGTCACCGTCAATGTCTGAAAAGCGGGTTATACCAAAGTTGATGCTGTTTAATACGAGTTGGTTCATGCTTTTACCTCCTTAGGTGGGATTATTATTGTACAAAGGTTGTAAAGCTTGCGTTCCGGTGTGTGCTCGTTTTTAAGCAGCGGCATAATAATCTCGGATACTTTCTGCAACGCTTCAAGCAGTTCTTCTTTTGTTGCATAAAATGGTGCAACGGAAAACCCGGAGCCGTCGCCAGCGATATTAATTTTATCGGAATCGCAATAATCATTGAATTCAGAAACGAGATTTATGATGTACTGCATAAACAGTTGAAAATACCTATCACTGTCGTTGTGTTTAATGATGCGCTCTATATCCGCGCCTACGTTTGTATTTACAGCGTAGGCTTTCTCTCTTACATTGCGTACTTGCTTTTCGCTTACGACTTTTATCATGCCCACCCCAAGCATTGCTTTAAGGTAGCGGTATATCGTTGACTGTGAAACATCCGGAAATTTCTCCATAAGCTGTTTTACGGTTGGCTGCCCCCCTGCGTATATTTCGAAAAATATTTTGGCGCGGACGGGATTGGTTAAATTGTCCATGAGCTTGTTGTCCATAATTTTCGCCTCTCTCCTGTTCTCATAAATGAGAATATTGTCATTTGTGAGAATATTATCACATGTGAAAATTGAAGTCAACAGTAATTTTTACATAAAAATACAAGACACACTTTGTCCACCTTTGGCATAGGCTAGAGTAGATTCTTTTGTAGAAGGAGGACACGCCATGAGAGGACATTGGCACGAAGGTTGCATGCTTTACGGCAGCCAATTTGAAAGACGTGAAGAAATAAGAGAAGAGACTCCATTCCGCTTCTCTCCGTTGTTTATGCGTTTGCGCCGCCATACATTTTTCCGCCGCGGTTTCCCATTCCCATACTAAAATTATTGTACCCCCTGATAGCAGGGGGTTATTTTTTGTAGCAAAATGTGATATATTTTTAGGAAATTGTTAAAATGCTACTCACAAGGGGGTGTAGTGTGCAGAACATTCTTGACGACAAACGATTTATTAAAGTAGACCCCATACACAAAGGCTGGTCCGGCGATAAAAAATACTGCGTTACAGACCAATCCGGAACCAGATATTTACTTCGCGTTAGATTACCCGCCCGCCACCAAGCACGCCCCGCGCTTTTTGAAATGATGCGGCGTGTAGCGGCACTGGACGTCCCCACAAGCATACCAATAGAAACCGGCAAAAGTGGAGATGATACCTATATACTCCAAAGCTGGATTGACGGTGAAATATTGGAGCTTGAACTGCCGCACCTTTCTGTTGCAGAACAATACAAACTTGGCGTACAATCCGGCGAATATTTGCGAAAGATACATTCCATATCTGCGCCTGACGTCAAGCAGGATTGGGCAACACACTTCAACAAAAAAACAGACCGCAAAATAAAACTGTACGGCGAATGCGGTCTGCGTTTCAACGGCGACACACAAATGCTGGAGTATATCGAAGCTAACCGCCATTTACTAGAAAATCGCCCGCAGTGCTTCCAACATGGCGACTATCACGTTGGCAATATTATGTTAGACAGCGAAGGGTTAAAAATAATCGACTTCGACCGGTACGATTTCGGCGACCCATGGGAAGAATTTAACCGCATCGTATGGAGCGCAACGGCAAGCCCGCATTTTGCGTCAGGGCAACTGCACGGATATTTCGGCGGTGAGCCGCCAATAGAATTTTTCAAGCTACTTGCTTTCTACATTTGCAGTAATACGTTGTCGTCCATTTACTGGGCGATACCCTTTGGGCAAGACGACGTTGATGTCATGATGAAACAATCCCAAGATGTTTTGCAGTGGTACGATAATATGAAAAATCCTATACCCACGTGGTATTTGAAAGAGGTAACCCCATGAAACCAAACGCACAAAACAAACCGGCCAGGCCAACCCCCAAATTCCCTAAACGTGCGGTAGTAACCAATGGAATGCCCTATGCCGACAAGCACTTACACTTCGGCCATGTCGGCTTGTTCATCCATTCGGACATATATGCGCGTTTTTTGCGTGACCGTATCGGCAAAGATAACGTCATATATGTAAGCGGAGCCGACTGTTATGGTTCCGGCCCGGAGGTAAAATATCAAGTGGCAAAGCAAAACGGCTTTACAGGTACCTTGGAAGATTTTATTACCGCAAACTACAACGCCCACAAAGCGGTGCTGGATGCATACGGTATAAGCCTAAACTTATATGCCGCGTCTGCGTTCGAATCCGCGGGCAGCCACCATGCAAGAATGTCGGAGTGGGTATTTAACACATGGTATGAACAAGGCTACCTGCGGCTGGAGGAAATCCAACTTTTTTACGACGAGGAAAACGAAGTATTTTTAAATGGCAGACAAGTAGAAGGCCAATGCCCTGTAAATGGCTGCCAATCCGAAAAAGGCTATGCGGATGAATGCGCTTTGGGACACCAATACGACCCGAAGGAATTGATAAACCCAAAATCCGTAATCACGGGCAAAACGCCTACGCTTCGCCCAAACAAAAACTGGTATTTCGACTTAGAGCGCTTTTCCGACGACCTTAAAAAACGTCAAACCCTGCTGAAAGAAAAGGGTATAAGCCGCCGCTTCTTATTATCCTATATCGAAGACTTCCTAAAAGACCCTGCCATTCTCATAAGCAAGGTTGACGATTTGGACAACCTCTATGACGCTTGCAAAAAAATGCCCACCCATACGGCGGATATAAACGAAGAAAAAAAATCCGCAACCCTCACCTTCAAAATGCTGAAAGACCGTGAAGCTGCTTGTGAAATTTTGCGTCAGCATGGCATCCGCTTCCGCACAGGCACAACGCTGACGCCGTTCCGTCTTACCGGCAATGTAAAATGGGGTATTCCTGTGCCGGAAAAAGACGGCATAACAGACCAAACCTTCTGGGTGTGGCCGGAATCGCTTTGGGCACCAATGTCATTTGTGCAGACTTATCTTGACTTGAACCGTCCCGGCGAAAAATGGGAGGACTGGTGGTTCAACGATGATTCTCAAGTATATCAATTCATTGGCGAGGACAATATTTACTTCTATGATATTGCCGGCATGGGATTGTTTATGGCGTTGAACAAAGCCGCCGGACGTGACAAGCAGGCCAACTTGCCGCTGGTTATACCCAGCCGCCATTTATTTTTCGGAAACAGTAAAGCAAGCAGCAGCGGAAAAGTACGCCCGCCTGCCGCCGATGAGCTTCTGGAATATTACACAGCGGAACAACTGCGGATGCATTTTGGGCATATGGCTGTACAAAACAACAGCGTCAAATTTTTCCCCAAAGCAGTATTCAAAAAATGGTATGCAGACGGGGACGTTCCAAAAGATTTGGGTGACATCGAAGGCTTTGATACCACCCTGGCAGAAGGTAATTTGCTTACAAACGTGTTTAACAGGCTGGCGCGCTCATGTTTTTACAGCTTGCAGCAATATTTTGACAGCAAACTCCCGGCTGTTGAGGTGTCCGCCGAAGCAAAAGATGCCTGCGACAAGCTTATCGACGATTACGAATTTGCTATGTACCGTTTCGAGCTCTCTAAAGCCGTGGATATGCTGGACAAGTTCCTGCGTGACGCGAACAAGGTGTTTGACGCAAAAATGAAGGACGCAAAAGCTAACGATGACGAGGCTTTACGGGTGCAAACCCTGGTGAATTCCTTCCATGCGGTAAAAACCGCCGCCATACTTTTGCATCCCTTTGCCCCGGAAGGCACAGAGCGGTTGCAAGAATACTTAGGCGTTGGTGATGAATTATGGGATTGGGCAAGTATCAAACAACCGCTTAGCTTCTTTATAAAAGATGGGCATAAGTTCAAATTTTTAGAGCCACGGGTGGATTTCTTTTTGAAGCATCCGAGCCAGTTGGTTTAATATTGCACGAAAAAAGCGGCTATGCCGCTTTTTTTATGCCCATCTACAACTGCTTCAAAAACTCGCAATCTTCTTCTATGCATTTGAAAATATCGTTTGCGTAATTGTATTCCCGCTCGGTAATAAACCCTTCCGCGCCTTGTGCAAGTGCGGCATCTTTCACCGCAACCCAGTCAATAATGCCCTTGCCGGTAGGGACATTCCATTTTGCCTGCTCCATAAACGCTTGAATCACTTCCGGCGGAATTTGCGGCCTGCCGTTTTCGTCCCTCGGGAATTTGCTCCAGTCCACAGGCTTTTCAGGGCCTGCCACTTCCGAGCATTCTTTCACATGTATCAGCTTAAAACGCCCCGGGTACTTTGCTATAAACGACGGACAATCTACGCCGGAACATGTTGCCCAGCCGGCGTCTAATTCGAAGCAAACGTTTTCGGGGTTGGTGTTTAGCAGCAGCGTTTCCATTAAGTAGCCGTCTTTGCCTTCCAAAAATTCATGACGGTGGTTGTGGTAGCCAAATTTAATGCCGCGCTTTGCGCATTCTGCGCCAATGGTGTCCAGTTTTTTCGCAAATTCCAATGCTTCTTCGTAAGTAGAAAAGGTTGCCATTGGGTCGATGATATACTTGATGCCCAAAGCTTCTGTATAGTCCAAATGGTTTATAACCATGTCGGACATAATGTGGGTGCTCAGCGGCTCCAGGTTTAGCTCCGCCAAAATGGCCTTTAATTCTTCCGCGCTGTAGCCGCCGTAGTAGCCCATTGCAAACTCTACGCCGGTGTACCCCATTTTTGCAAGCCGTTGCAGTGTACCTTTAAAATCCTTTTCTGCGTCTTCTTTTACAGAGTACAATTGGATGTATCTCTTTTCCATAGAAAAATCCTCCTTCATTTTGGATGAGTTATATATTTTGTATCAGAGAAATTGAAAAAGTGCAAGGATAATTTCAAACATGATATAATGTCGCTAAAATAGACCTCCTCGGAAAATGTTAGAAGCGTGCGAAAATGTTTCGGAATCAGGGAGCATTTTCGCACGCTTGAATGAATTTCCGGGGAGATCTAATATCTAGTGGAGGTGCAGAACATTGTACTATTTGGCGATAGATATTGGGGCGTCCAGCGGCAGACATATATTGGGCGAGATTGTTGATGGCAAGTTAAAATTAGAAGAAATTCACCGTTTTAAAAATGGAATGGTTACAAAAAACGGCCGGCTATGCTGGGATGCAGATGCCCTGTTTGAAGAAATACTAACCGGCATTGCGAAATGTAAAACCATAGGCAAACTCCCACACAGTGTAGGCATTGATACATGGGGAGTGGATTTTGCTTTGCTGGATGCGGGGGGCAACCGTCTTGGTGATGTTGTGGCTTACCGTGACAGCCGCACAAACAGAATGGACGAAGTGCTGAATGAATGTATCAGCGAGGCGGAATTGTACGCAAGAACAGGCATACAAAAAATGCAGTTTAACACCATATACCAGCTTCTGGCTTTAAAGCAGCAGAACCCGGAACTGCTTGCGCAAGCGGGCGGCTTTCTGCTAATGCCCGAGTATTTCAGCTACTTGTTAACCGGCGTTCGCAAACACGAATACACGAACGCAACCACTACGGGGCTGGTCAACGCTCATTCTAAGGACTGGGATTTCGAGCTCATTGAACGGATAGGGCTGCCCCGCAAAATTTTTGGCGAAATTATTGCGCCCGGCACTAAGCTTGGCGGTTTTCTGCCGCACGTAAAGGAACGCGTGGGCTTCGATTGCCGGGTGGTTTTCCCATGTACCCACGATACCGCATCTGCTGTGGTGTGCGCACCTATAGACGAAAACAGCATATACCTGTCCAGCGGAACATGGAGCCTTATCGGTACAGAACTGCCCGCCCCAATGTGCACAGAGGCCAGCCGCAAGGCCAACCTTACCAATGAGGGCGGCTTTGGATATAGATATCGCTATCTTAAAAATATCATGGGGCTGTGGATTATCCAAAATATAAAATCGGAACTTGGCGACAAATACAGCTTTGAAGATTTGTGTAACGAGGCTAGGCAATGCAGCGGTTTCCCGTCGCGGATAGACGTTAACGCGCATAGATTCTTAGCCCCGGAAAGCATGATAAACGCAATAAAGGCGGCCTGCCAAGAATCCGGACAAAAGGTACCTGAAAGCGTCGGAGCGTTGACATACTGCGTGTATCAAAGCCTTGCGGACAGCTACGCACAGGCCGTGCAAGAATTGGAAGCGTTGACGGGTAAACCGTTCAACAAAATATGTATTGTTGGCGGCGGAAGCCGGAATGTATATTTGAATGCGCTGACTGCAAAGGCTTGCAAGCGCGTTGTTACCGCCGGCCCCACAGAAGGCACTGCCACAGGAAATATTCTTGTGCAAATGATTACCGCAGGGCAACTGCATAGCGTTGATGAGGCAAGAAAATTAGTGGAAAATTCGTTTCCAATAGAGGAGTATAAATAATATGGCTTCTTATTATGAAATCGCAAAAGAGCGGTACGCAAAAATTGGCGTTGATATAGCGGATGCTATAAAGAAATTGCAAGATATCGCAATTTCTATCCATTGCTGGCAGGGTGATGATATCGCAGGCTTTGAAAACGTGGGAGAATTATCCGGCGGTATTCAGGTTACGGGCAATTATCCCGGTAAGGCGCGCAATCCCGCGGAGTTGATGGCGGACTTCGATAAGGCGATATCGCTAATCCCGGGCAAGCACCGTATAAACCTACACGCCAGTTATGCCATTTGCGACGGCGAAACAGCCCCGCGTGACACCCTTGAGCCTAAGCATTTTGCAAAATGGGTAGAATACGCAAAGGCACGCGGTATTGGCATCGACTTTAACCCCACGTTTTTTGGCCATCCCAGGGTTAAGGATAACTTGACGCTTTCCAGCCCGTGCGAAACCACCCGTGCATATTGGGTGCGCCACGGTATAGCCGGCCGCAAAATTGCCGCGGCAATAGCCAAGGAATTGAACGGCCCGGTCTTGTACAATTTGTGGGTTCCCGATGGTTTCAAGGATATCCCTGCCGACCGCCTTGGCCCCCGTATGCGCTTGAGAAAAAGCCTGGACGAGATTTTTTCCGAAAAATTAGACGGCGTTATAGATTGCGTAGAAAGCAAAGTATTCGGCATAGGCTTAGAATCCTACACCGTAGGTAGCAGCGAGTTCTATCTTGCGTACACCGCAAGCAACCCCGGCGTGTACAACCTGCTGGATAACGGCCATTACCACCCAACCGAGCGCGTGAGCGACAAAATTTCAAGCTTGCTCACACAATATGACAAGCTGCCGCTTCACGTAACCCGCCCCGTCCGCTGGGATTCCGACCATGTTGTGCTTCTGGAAGATGAACTAAAGGACATTGCGGTAGAAATTGTGCGGTGCAATGCATTGGACAAAGTGCTTATTGGGCTGGACTTTTTTGACGCTTCCATAAACCGCATTGCCGCGTGGGTGGTTGGTGTGCGCAACATGCAGAAGGCATTGCTGTGCGCATTGCTTGGCCCGTGGGATAGGCTGCGCCAATTACAAGACAGCGGGAATTTTACGGAACTTATGATTGAAATGGAAGCGGTTAAAACATATCCGTTTGGCGCGGTGTGGGAGGAATTTTGTGCAAGAAACGGCGTACCGCCGGACGATGAGTGGATGAATGTGGTTAGAAATTACGAGCGTGAAGTTTTGTTCAAACGTGTGTAAAAAAAATGAAGCTTTCCAAAGAATGGAGATGTATACAAAATGGATTCATTTATAGAAAAACTGATTGCAATACGCCCGAGCGAAAACCAAATTGCTTGGCAAACCTTAGGCTTCACAGCCTTTTTGCACTACGGCATGAACACCTTTACAGACAGGGAATGGGGTGACGGCACAGAAACCCCCGCCACATACAACCCCGCTGCCCTGGATACAGACCAATGGTGCGAAGCCCTTGTATCCGCCGGCATTACGGCGTGTATCATCACCGCAAAGCACCATGATGGTTTTTGTCTATTCGACACCGCCCATACCAAGCACAGTGTTATGTATTCACCAAAGCCTGTGGACATAGTGGCGGCACTGGCAAAATCTTGCCAAAAATATGGCCTAAAACTTGGCGTTTACCTGTCCCCATGGGACAGAAATTCCCCTGTTTACGGTAGCGGCAAAGCCTATGACGACTACTTTTGCGCACAGCTGGAGGAACTGACCACCAAGTACGGCCAACTTTACTCCCTATGGTTTGATGGCGCTTGCGGCGAAGGTCCAAACGGCAAAAAGCAAGTATACGACTGGCCGCGCTACTATGCGCTCATCCGCAAAAACCAACCCCAAGCCGTCATAACCGTATGCGGCCCGGACGTACGCTGGATTGGCAACGAAGCAGGCTACACCCGCCCAAGCGAATGGTCGGTAGTACCGGAGCGGATGCGCAATGCGGAAACTACGGCGAACCTTTCGCAGAAAATAGACGACGAATCTTTCCGGCAGCAGCCAATCAGTTCCATGGATGAAGATTTGGGCTCCCGCGCACTTTTAGCGTCAGAGCTTGAAGCAGGCGGCGGTTTGTGCTGGTACCCTGCCGAAGTGGACGTATCTATACGCCCGGGCTGGTTCTACCACAAAAAAGAGGATACCCAAGTACGAAACGTGGAAAATTTGCTGGAGATATACGAAAAAAGCGTTGGCGGGAACGCGGTGCTTCTGCTTAATATCCCGCCAGACACAAACGGTAAGATAAACCCCGCAGATGCCGCACGGCTTAAGGCGCTGGGGGATAGAATCTGCGGCATATACAGCGATAATTTTCTGGCCAATGCGGAAATCGCCATAGACGAAAGTGAGACACCGCAAATAGATATCCGCCTGCCGCAAGCCACAACGCTCACGCATATTGTCCTATGCGAAGATATCCGCCAAAGCCAGCGTGTAGAAGTATTTACAGTATCTGCGGAATTAGACGGCAAATGGCAAACGCTGTATAACGGAACCACAATAGGTTTTAAGAAAATATGCCGCTTTGCGCCGGTTTGCGCAAGTCATTGGCGTGTGACTATCAACCAAAGCCGCTACGTGCCAATACTAAATTTTGTAGGCGGGTATAGGGATGTGAAATAATTTCAAGGGTTTAGTTCACCCTGCCCGCATAGTAAAAATAACCGCTTGCGGCCGTGCAAACACCCGTGGTACAGAGTACCGCCCAATGCCGCGGGTTACATAAACAGGCACATCATCCCGTGACCGTGCCCACCCATATGCAAATCGTATCCCATAATCCGTAATGCTGCCCCTGTACAAGTAAAACGCCCAACCGAAAAGTGTAATTTGCCCGCCGTGGGTATGTCCGGCAAGTACCAAATCTATGCCGGTGGTGTCTTGCTGCATACTCACGTCGGGGTTGTGCGTTAAAAGCAAAACAAAATCGTCGTTATGTGCCCCTGCGGTGGCTGTGGCAATACATGGGCTGCTATGCCACAAATCTTCCACGCCTGCCAGAAAAAATCCGTCACGTATATGTATACCGCTGTTTTCTAAAAAGCCAATGCCTAGTTCGTGCATTATTTCGCCAAGCGGAAAGTATATGTCATGGTTGCCTTGCACACCAAAAATGCCGTTGGTGGTTTGTATTTGTGCAAATGCCGCCAGCGTCTCCCAAACATACTGCCGTCTGAACCCATAATCCCCGCCTAAAACAAGCAAATCCAAGTTGCGGGCGTTCAGTTCTGCCACGATATCGCGCAGTTCGCTTCCATACAGCCTGTGGGTATCCGCCATAAATCCAATACGGTATCCGTCCAACTCCTGCGGCCAGTTTTCGGAATAAAATACGACTTCCTTGTACTGCACAATCCTGTCCAGCGTTAGCATATGCACAACGTGGATTAGCCCAATTACAAACACAACCGCAAAAGCCGCCCCAAAAATCTTCTTTTTCATATCGCCAGCAGCCCCATAGCGCGTAGTACATAGATAAACGCCGTAAGCGTCACCGCCGACATAATTGTAGAAAACACAACAATGGTACCCGCAATATAAGTGTCGCCGCCCATTTGCGCCGCCATTGCATAGCCCACCACGGCCGAAGGCACACCAAACAGCATGACAATAACCGCAAGGTCGTAATCCCTAAAACCAAATACCACCGCCAGCACAATAAAAACAAGCGGCATAACGGCAACTTTTATAACGCTGCCTATCATTGCATATTTGAATTTTGCGTCAAACCCATGGAATGTCATACCGCCGCCAAGGCACAACAGCGCAAGCGGCGTGGCAAGGTTGGCTGTGGTGTTAATTGCGCCGTTCACCATAACCGGCAGCGGGATGCCAAACACTGCCAGCAAAATGCCGGCTGCAATCATCACATTGGAAGGGTTTTTTATTACAGCCCAAATTATCTTTAATATACCAAGCTTTTCGCCCGTGCATGGTGCAAGCGCCAGTATGGAGAATACATTAAAAAACGGCACGACAAAAACCATGACCAGCGCGGCGCGGGCCATTCCTGCGTCACCGGCCAGGTTAATGATAAGCGGTGTGCCAAGCAGCGCAAAACTGCCCCTGTACGCCCCCTGGGCAAACGAGGCCAGTACGGTTTTCTCTTTCAAAAAAATAGCGGACACTCCCCATATAATAAAGAATGCCGCTACAGATGCAATAACCGTAAAAGTGATAAATCTTGCGTCTATTAATTCGCCGATATCAGCGGTGTAAACGCCCCTAAATAGCAATGCGGGAAGCCCTATGTAGTACACGATTTTGTTGCCGCTAGCCAAAAAACCTGAAGTGATGACTTCCCGTTTTTTTAGGATATATCCCAGAAGCATAACCACAAATACGGGGACTACAACGTTTAGACTGAAAAGGAAATGGTGTAGCATTTTATTGCCTCCTAACCTATGAGGACGTCCCCTCAAATTTGCTTAGGGTGTGTTCCCACTAGCTCAATAACATTTACTGCGTTCGTCCGCTTCTGAATCCATTCTGCCTCGCATATAAATGAAAGAATTGTTCTTTCAAGGGGGTACGAATGAAAAAACGACTGCTAAAACAACGCATGATATTAGCCCTGATGTTACTGTGTGGTGCAATACTATTCACATTAGCAGGCCACCGCCTTGCCCAAGAACCACTGCAACTGTGGATATTTGGCGACCCAATACAAATGCCTGCCACACAAGATTCCAATGTATCACAAACACCTGCTGCGCAACCACCAAACATCATTGGCCGTGACGACGTACTTTTCATATCGCCCCCCCAACCACTCACATCACGCATACAACTACAACCACTATCACACGAATATATCCAAACCCTCACAGACTTCAATTACGTCACACGCAACATCTTTCTCGTAGACCCAGAGACCATTCTACTCCCATCTGATATAGATGTCCATAGTTTTTTAGCGGCAGACCTAACCATAGATACCACAATACAGGGGCCAAAAGTACTCATTTTTCACACCCATTCTGCGGAAATGTTTATAGACAGCAACCCCGCATACCCAATGACGGGGATAATGGGCGTGGGACAGTATCTTGCGCAAGTTTTAGCAGAACAGCACGGAATAGAAACCCTGCACTACATGGGACGCTTTGATATGCTGGACGGTATAAGCCACCGCCCGGGCTCGTACGAACGCATGGAGCCTGCCATACGCCAAATACTTGCGGACAACCCGTCGATACAAGTGGTGATAGACCTGCACCGCGATGGCGTTGGGGCGCATCATCCGGCATTTATGCGGTATATAGACGATATACCCACTGCGCAACTCATGTTCTTCAACGGGCTAAGCCGCCAAAACAGGAATGGACAAGCCGTTAACATAGACCGCCTGCCCAACCCATACCAGCGCGAAAATTTGAATTTCAGTTTCCGTTTGCAGCTTGCCGCCAATCAACTATACCCGGGCCTTGCGAGAAGGGTGTACTTGCGTGCGTTCCGCTACAGTTTGCATATGACGCCGCTCAGTACGCTGGTGGAAGTTGGCAACCAGCACAATACCCAGCAGCAAGCGAAGAATGCTATGTATCCGCTGGCAAATATTATTTCGGTGGTGGTGCTGGGGAGTAATGTTGAGCATTAAGGCGTAGTTTTACTTTTATAATATGTAATAGAAGGCAGCTGGAAGCAGCAAGTACGTAGCTGCTTCACAACAATAAAAAAGACCACAGTGTCCATAAGGTGCGGAAACACCGTATAGCGCTGATAGGGATCGCGCACGTCAATCACCTACCAACACAGGCAAGCCTGTCACTGCAGCCCCCACATTTTACACCATTTACAAATTTACCGCCGCAGCCTGGAAACAACTACATAGCGGTTTGGCCCACCCGCAACCCCGCAGGTGGAAAGTATCAAAATTTGATCTTCTTCCGACAAAACAATATCGGTTGTGTGTATAGACCTGCGCTGCAACTCCAGCATAAACGCGTAAAAAGCATCCGGGTTATGGAAATTTGTTGTAAGGTAGTCAAAGTCTATCGTTGTGTGGAAGAACGCGAAAATATCCCACACAGTCTCCTGGTACGGTGTATCCAGCAATATATATGTGTGGTTTCTGAAAAAATCTTCGCCATGGAAAAACCGTATATTATGGAACATGCTGCCGTCGCGCATGTTGTGCCCGTAAATAATCGTATTGTTGTCGGCCAATACATACAAGTCATTTTCATAATCCAGGAAAACAGACCCTGCACGGCTGGGGTTAAAATTTAAGTCGTGATACAGATAAAATACGTTGTTGCCTGTTTGTGCAACAGGATAAGCAATATCTGTGCCTCTAATTTCTATAAACCCCACTATATCAGGGTTATCATATGTTTCCCGCAACTGTACAATGCGTGGAAGCAGTTCGGGCGGCTGCGGTACATACTCCTCTGTTGGTTCTTCGTCGGTAGGGTCTGCAGGTACATACGGAATTTCTATTATTGGAACTTCCCGCACTATAGGCTCCCTAATAGCAGTTTCCGGGACTTCAATATCTTCTTCGGAAATAACAAAATTGTGTATCAGAATAGCTGCAAAAAGTACAGCCAAACATAAGCAAACCCATATAAGTATTTTTTTCATTTTTCTCATGCTTCTCACGACCTTTCACTTACAATTGTATATCTATGTATAGTAATGTGTCAACTTCTTAATGCAAAAAGCCCCTCCTTAACGGAGAGGCCTTATATCAAAAATTAGATAACTCACTACCAGCCGATAGACTCAATCCACAGCCGCATTACAGCCGCGAGTTCCGCACGGGTTACGTTGGCTTTGGGTTGGAAGCGGTTTTGCGCATCAAGCGGCCAATCACGGAACACACCTTGCATGGTGGTTTTGTTAACGGCACTTTGCGCATAGGCGCTTACTTGGCTGAAGTCGCTGTACGTGCGATCCATCAATACATCCATGGCTGTGTTGCCCAGCGCATTTTGATACCTGAACAAAACCACAGCAAACTGTTCGCGAGTCATTAAATCTTGCGGTGCGAACAAGCCGGTGTCATGGCCGGTTACAATACCGTTGGTGGCGGCCCATATGACTGCGTTGGTATAGTATTGGCCTGCGGTGACATCCGGGAATGGGTTTCTAAACCCGGCAACGCTTGGCTCACCGGTAAACTTGTACAAGAGTGTCACCACTGTACCCCGTGTCATAGATGCATTCGGGTCGAAGTGCGTGTCATTTGTACCTGTCAGCAAACCGCTGGCGTTCATGGCTTGTACGCCTTTATAGAACCAGTCGTTGGGGCTGACATCCAAGAATTTGTTGGTATAGTTTTCTATCGTAAATGTTCCTGTTGCAGTGGCATCACCCTTGAAATGAAGGGTGAGCGTATGCGCTCCTGCAGACAGTGTATTAAGATAGGAAGCTTTTAAGAAAACCGCCGTTGTGGCATCAGCTCCTGTTGCGGCTGTTGCGACATATTGCGTACCTGCCGTAAGTGTGCGGCCGTCAACATCCACGCTTACAAGGTTAACCACATGGCTGTTGGCGTAGAAAACTAATGGCATATGACCAAACTCAATAAATTTATCTTTATTGCCCAGCCAGTGGCCGGTCACAATTTGTGCAATGGGCGGGGCAACGGTAATGGTTCCGGGATCGGATGTCCATTGTGCCATTACTGTAATGTCTCCTCTCACATTGTTAAAGGATCTGTCCCATCCGGTGAAGATATAACCACTGCGGGATACATAGGGTTCAACTGCGGAGAGGCCCATTGGTATGGCTTGTACAAGTGCGCCGCCTCCTACACGCACACCGCCGTTTAGGTTAAATGTTACCCTATAGACATTGGCGACAGGCGTAACCGGAGGAAGCTGGGCGATAGGTGGCACAGGTGTAACAGGAGGTGTTGTTGCTGCCCACCGTGCAGTTACCGTAATGTCATACATTACATTGCCGTAAGGAGAATCCCACCCAACGAAATTATATCCGGGGCGTTCTACATACGGCGCAACCGCAGAGCCGCCTGTTGCTACATATTGCACCAGCTCACCGCCGCCGGTACGGGTACCGCCGGCAAGGTTAAATGTTACCCTTGACATGGTGGGCGTAATTGGTGTAACAGGAATTTCCGCGATTGGGGGTACGGGTGTAATTGCCGCATCCTGCGTCCACCGTGCGGTTACCACAATGTTTTGTGTTACATTCATAAAAGGTGTGTCCCATCCGGCAAGTGTATAACCCGGGCGTACTGTAATTGGCGCAACAGCGGAAGCACCGATTGGTACAGATTGTACAAGCTCGCCGCCGCCGGTACGGACACCGCCGGAAAGGTTAAATTCTACCCTTGCCATTTGAGGCGTGATTGGTGTGGGCATTGGGTTGGGTGTGGGCATAGGGGCGGGTGTAATATCTGCCGCAGTTGGGGCTACTCTTGCATCCAGAGGCGCAACCGGAGCTGCAAGCGGGATAAGCGGCGGTGTAGTAGTTTGTCTTATCAGACGCGTAACCACGAAGTATTCATGCTGGTTTGAAGTGGTTGGCATACTACCGCCGTAGGGCTGCAAGTATAATTCCGCGTCAACCCTTAACCCGGTGCTTGTTGTGGCCGGGCTAACCGTTGTAGTGATATAAATGGTTACCGGCCCCGGGGTCATTGTGTTGTTGTTAAATGTGAGCGCCAAAGACTTGCCCGCAGGTGTTGCAACAGGCACGGTTGTAACCACAGCGGGCGCCCCGCTGTGGTTAGAAACACTGCTTACATAATCCAGCCCTGTCGGCAGCAATATAACTACCTGTGTTGCGCTGTAGCCGCTGATGGCACCGGACAGTAAGTTAAAGCCGACGGTATAAGTAACGGTGTCGCCCGGGTACACCATTCTCTTGTCGCCGGTTATGGTAAGGTTTGTTCCTAGCGGTTCGACACTGGTTGCCGCCATTAAAGCAGGCGCCCAAAGTGTCACGGTGAGAAGGAAAACCAATACCAGAGCAATACCTTTACGCGTTCGCGTTTTCATAAAACACCCTCCTTTTATCTTAATGGGGCGCTGCCCCAAGCCCCGCCGCTCCGCGGGGAGTGAATCCCCGCTACGCTTCCTCCGCTTCGCTACGGGGAGCGGCGTAGTTGCGTTCTTGTACGCCAGAAAATTGTATTTAGCTATTCAATTGGTCCGAAAATTGGACCAATTGAATGAGCGGCATAGCCGCTTTTTGTTCAGCTGTTGTGATACCACAAATATAGCACAAGCACCAGAATTTGTCATGATTTGACATCGCTTTGTAAGTATATGACATCAATGTAATATAGGCCCTCTTTTTTTGTGTGCAACCATTGTGTATATGCCAAAGCTTTGATATACTCAAAGTCGCAGATTCCTAGGGATTTGCCAGTATGCCAGTATGATATTCGGAGGAACCAAATGAACACCCAAAAAATACAAGAACAAATGAAGCATATACGCAACTTTTGCATCATAGCGCATATCGACCACGGCAAGTCCACCCTTGCGGACAGGCTTATAGAACTTGCAGGGGCATTAACCCAGCGGGAAATGCAAAGCCAGGTGCTAGATAATATGGATTTGGAACGCGAGCGCGGTATCACTATAAAAGCACAGTCTGTGCGTCTTATTCACACCGCGCAAGATGGGCAGGAATATATCCTAAATTTGATAGACACCCCCGGGCATGTAGACTTCACCTACGAAGTAAGCCGCTCGCTTGCCGCCTGCGAAGGTGCGCTTTTGGTGGTTGACGCCGCACAGGGCATAGAGGCGCAAACCCTGGCCAACGTCTACCTTGCCATGGGCAACGACTTGGAAATTGTGCCGATAATAAACAAAATAGACCTTATCGCCGCCGAGCCTGAAAAGGTGAAAGAGGACATCGAAAACGTAATAGGGCTGGACACCGCCGATGCGCCAATGATTTCCGCAAAAACAGCCCTGAATATCGACCAAGTGTTTAACGCCATTATCAAATCCGTTCCGCCGCCGCAAGGCGACCCTTCCGCGCCGCTAAAAGCAATGATATTCGACTCTATTTACGATGCGTATAAGGGGGTTATTGTTTTTGTGCGTGTTATTGACGGGGTACTTAAAACGGGCATGAATGTCCACATGATGGCAACGGACAAGAAATTTGATGTGGTAGATACGGGTTATTTTGGCCCCGGCAAATATATTTCCTCCGGCATACTAAATGCCGGCGAAGTTGGCTACTTTACCGCAAGCATTAAAAATGTAGCAGACACCGCCATTGGTGACACGGTAACAGAAACAGGAAACCCCACGCAGGAGCCATTCCCCGGGTATAAAAAAGTAAACCCAATGGTTTACTGCGGCATTTTCCCGGCAGACGGCGCAAAATACACAGACCTGCGCGAGGCATTGGAAAAATTGCAGCTAAACGACGCCGCGCTGCATTTCGAGCCGGAAACATCTATTGCGCTTGGCTTTGGTTTCCGTTGCGGTTTCCTGGGGCTGTTACACCTTGAGATAATACAAGAACGCCTGGAGCGCGAGTACAACTTAGACCTTGTAACCACGGCCCCAAGCGTCATTTACAAAGTATATCAAACCGACGGCACCGTAATTGACTTGTCAAACCCGGCAGACCTTCCGGACCCTTCCCGTATAGACTACATGGAAGAGCCCATTGTCAAGGCGGAAATTCTGCTGCCCACGTCTTTTATCGGGCCAATCATGGAGCTGTGCCAAGAGCGGCGCGGTGTGTATATCGGCATGGAATATATAGACGAAAACCGCGCAATTTTAACCTACGAATTGCCGCTTAACGAAATTATTTACGACTTTTTTGATACGCTAAAGTCCCGCAGCCGCGGCTATGCGTCTTTTGATTACGAGTTAAAGGGATACGAGCGTTCCGACCTTGTAAAGCTGGATGTTTTGGTGCATCATGAGCTTGTGGATGCGCTGTCGTTTATTGTGTACAGCAAAACGGCACAGGACCGCGGGCGCAAAATAGTGGAGAAGCTAAAAAAAGAAATACCGCGCCACCAGTTTGAAATCCCCATTCAGGCGGCGATTGGCAGCCGTATTGTTGCCCGCGAAACCATTGGCGCCATGCGCAAAGACGTTTTGGCCAAATGTTATGGCGGCGATATATCCCGCAAAAAGAAACTGCTTGAAAAGCAAAAAGAGGGCAAAAAGCGTATGCGCAGTATAGGCTCTGTAGAAGTGCCGCAGCAGGCGTTTATGAATGTGTTGAAGCTGGATGAGGATTAAAGGTGAGCAATGCCGAAGATGACGGTAGTATCGTCGTAGAAAATTTATATTACGCATCTTGAAAAAATAACTTTCACGAAAGGGTATGTTCGATATGCAAATGACGCTAAAGCGCGTAGAGGCAGATAAAGAGAACGTCCTCATCAATCTTATGGAAAAATATGAGTATGAGTTTTCTCAGTATCATCACTGGGATGTACATGAGAATGGTCTTTTCGGTTGCTATTTTGAAGAAGAATATCGGGAAGAAAACGGAAAATATGCCGCGTTCTTGATAGAAGTCGATAGCAAGTTGGCAGGATTTGTAATGATTGGCGACGGGATTTCTGGAGATAGAAAAACAGATTATCAGATCAATGAATTATTTATTATGCATAAATATCGCCGTTTAGGCATTGGAAAGCAAGCATTGTTTAAAATCCTTGACACTTACAAGGGTACATGGCAAGTGAATTACCATGCGAATAATACAGCGTCCGCTTGTTTCTGGGAAAGGATAACGGATGAATACTCCGACGGTAAGTATGAGATTATAAAATCTCACCCGCACGAAGATTACTCTTTCTATGATGGTTCGCTAGGCAATGTAATATATTTTTAGTAATATTACTGCTAAACCATCGCGCATGCGGCAACAAAGGAAGTGTAAAAGTGAAAACCTCCGGCATATATATTCACATACCATTTTGCTTACAAAAATGCGACTACTGCGATTTTTTGTCCTTTGAATCCTGCGGCGATATGGAGAAATATGTGGACGCACTTTTGCACGAGATGGAAACAAACGGGCGAACACAGTTCGCCCCCACAAACGCACCTGTAGGGGCGAACTGTGTTCGCCCGCAGATATCCACCGTATACATTGGGGGAGGCACGCCCACGGCATTGCCCTCCCATTTATTATGCAAAATTTTATGTGCCATAAAAAATCTATACCTGCTAGCAGGTATAGAAATTACCGTGGAAGCAAACCCGGGTACACTAACCGGCGAATATCTTGCCGCACTGAAAAGCCATGGCGTAACCCGTTTAAGCATAGGTCTGCAAACCACAAAGCCTCATTTACTAAAGGCAATCAACCGCATACATACCATGGCGGATTTTATAGAAAACTTCCACGCCGCACGTAGCGCGGGGTTTGACAGCATAAACGTAGACTTGATGTTCGCACTGCCGGGGCAGACATTGCAGGACTGGCAAGACACATTGGAAGAAATAATCGCACTTTCGCCGGAACATATTTCCGCATACAGCCTAACCCCTGCGGAAAATACCCCCTTGTGGGACGCACTGGATACCGGGCAAACCCACTTACCCGGCGACGAAACAGACCGCAAAATGTACCACTTGGCAAGAAAACTGCTGACACAAGCAGGGTATATCCACTACGAACTTTCCAATTTTGCAAAACCGGGTTACGAAAGCCGCCACAATATGAACTGCTGGCGGCGTGTGCCATATTATGCGTTTGGGCTGGGCGGGCATTCTTTTGACGGGGAAAAACGCTGGCATAATACAGAGGATATGGGCGAGTACCTTGTGGGTAATTACGCCCCGCAGGGTATTGAAGTGTTTACCGAAGCAGATGCACAAGCCGAAACGATGATTTTGGGGCTGCGTTTGATGGAGGGTGTCCGCGAAAGCCACATTCCGCAGATTTATGCAGACAAAGTTGCGGTGCAAATAAAAAAAGGGCTGTTAGCCCGTGAAGATGGATATATCCGCTTAACCCCGCATGGCATGGATTTTGCAAATCAGGTTTTTGAGGCGTTTTTGCAGTAGGGTGTGTTGGTGCTATAAGAATGTGCAGAACGCAGTGGGCAACCTTGAGCGGGAGACGCGCCCCCTTAGTCTAAGAAAACTCCACCGTTCCAGTAGTTTGAAACACACATATCCACGTCACCCCGGGCGCAAGCACCAGCGGCGAACCATCTTCAAAATACCAGCGCATTGGCGCGGTGTGGCTATCTTTCGCCCAGCGCACAGGGCGGTAAGTACCGCCTGTAACCAGGAAGCCTGCGCCTTCACCAACAGTACCAACGGTGCGCTGCCCCAGGGAACCTGTTACACGCTTGGTGGTCAACTGTATTAAGATATTGACAACCCCCACCTGCTCCGCAGTTTCCGCATCTTGAAGCGGGCCGTTTCGGTTTTCTACCAGGTACACCCCTGCCTCCGGGTCAAAAATAAAAGTTCTTATATACGGTACAGAAAATGGTACGGTTACGATATTTGCAACGCCTGCGTCCGGGCATTCCGGCACTACACCAAAGGTAAACCCATACGCAGGGTTGTCATTTACATAATCACGAATGCTGCGGGATTCCATATGTCGGGCAATGCGTTCCCAGCTTGTGTAGGAGCTGTGCTCTAATGGCCGCCTGCCGGTGTTGCTGTGCCATTCAGGGTAACTGCGGTCGCGCCAGAACACGGTGCCTTCCAGCGCCATACCGTCCAGGTTGGTAATTCTGGTATTACGCAAGCGCGTATCCGCATCCGGGCTTCTGCCGTGGTGAACAAATATTGCGTCATGGTTAAATGCAAAATCCACAAAAGAATCCCGTGCAGAGCGCACAGGGCCAATTTTTTCGGGCACATCGGATTGGAAAATGCCAACCAGACGGGTGACATCGCCTTCCGACAAAACCTCGTATATGATATCTGCGGAAGCAATGCCGCTTTGCGGCAACGCCGGGAAAAGATTATTTATAACTACTGCTATCGGGCGGCGTGTAAGATATGCTTCCTCTATGGGAAGACCCGTAAGCAAACTGCGCGGGCGGTGGTCTGCCGGTTCATCGGAAGGGTAATCCCAACGCATAGACTGATATGGGTCAAATGGCGGCTGAATGAAGTCTATTGGTTGCTCCGGCGGCTCCGGCAAAGTGGGCGCATCCACAACAAATGCGGGTGTGTAGTCGTAACTGCACCCGCCGGTATTATAAATTACAACCGTTGACACTATCGTTAATATAACAACAATGGGCGGCGCCATAACAAGCGCGCGCAGCCATGTTTTATTTGGCCAAAGTTTGCGTAAAAACATTAAAACATCTCCAGTAAGTTAAGTTTGCACATCAAGACATATCATGTCAATAATCGTCTGATTACAGACACCGCAACCCATATTCCCACCACCATTGCAAATGCAGAAGCCATAAGCACTGCCCCTGCCGCGGCATCTTTTGCCGTTTTGGCAAGCGGGTGGATTTTATCCCTACAGCTTAAATCGGTAAGGGCTTCTATTGCGGTGTTTACAAGCTCTGCGGCAAGCACAAAAAATATAGCGAAAGCAACCAGCATAAATTGCCATGCCTCTACTCTAAATATGATACACCCAATTATCGCAATGATACCTAAAATTATTTGAATCCGGAAGTTTCTTTCGTTTGCGGCGGTTTTGCGTATGCCGTCAATGGCGTGGCCAAAGGATTCTAACCAGCTGTGGTTTTTCATCTGACTATGCCCACCCTATCCAGTATTTTTTTTTGCATGGCTATCATGGCCGCTTCTTCTTGTGGGGTGTTGTGGTCGTAGCCTATCAGATGAAGAAACCCGTGCGCTGTTAAAAACGCCAGTTCCCTTTCCGGGGAATGGCCGTACGCCTGCGCTTGGCGCTCGGCTACTTCTGTGCAAATTACGATATCGCCTAAGTTTAGGGTTGGTTTGTTTCGGTTGCTTTTACGAGTGGCAGGTATGGGCGTTGCGCGTGCGTTGGGAAAGGACAGCACATCTGTAGGCATATCTTTGTTGCGATACTGTTTGTTCAATTCGGCAATTTCTGCCGGGGTTACAAAGCTTATATTCGTTTCGCAATGTACATTTTTGTATTCCAAAGCCTGGTGAAGCCGCAACCCGTAGCTTATCACTTGTTTAAGCAGTGTTTTTGTGGGTACCGGCAATGGTTTTACACCACGTTCGCCCCAGTGTACGCGCATTTTAGTCCTCCTCCACAGCAGCCGGTGTTGCTTTTGGATACGCAATACGCTCGTGATACATACCCTTTAACACACGGAAAAAGGATTGCTCTATCACCGTCACATCTTTGATGCTCAATTGGCTGTCTGCAAGTTGGCCGTCGTTTAACTTGCCGCGCACAATGTTTCTAATGGTGGTTTCCACTTCATCTATAGAATGCATTTTGGGCATAGTGGCGCGCACCGCCGCCTCTACAGAGTCTGCAAGCATAACGCAGGCAGATTCGCGGGTTTGGGGGATTACATATGGGTAGCGATAATCCTTATCGTTTATTTGCGGGTCTATTTCTTTTGCTTTTGCATAGAAGTATTGCAGCCTGGTGGTGCCATGGTGCTCTTTAATGATATCGCGCACAAACTGCGGCAAACGATGCTCGCTTGCCAAGGTTAGCCCGTAGGAAACGTGACTGAATATTATTTGCGCACTGTCCATAGGATCCAGGAAGTTGTGTGGGTTTTCGCCGTCTAAATTTTCCGCAAAATAATGCGGGAATTTTAACTTGCCAATATCGTGGTAGTAGCCGCCCACCCGTGCGGCGTGGGCATTTGCGCCAATGTCATAAGCGGCCGTTTCCGCAAGGTTGGCCACAATGAGGGAATGATGATACGTACCCGGGGCTTCTATGGTAAGCCGCCGCAGCAGTACGTTTGTGGGGTTGGTTAAATCCAGCAATTTTACGGGCGTTACAACGCCAAAAACGGTTTCCCAAAACGGTAAGCTTCCCGTGCAAATAATAACCGTAAGCATACCGCTTACAGCGGCAAAACTTGCGGCAATAAACAGCCCTTGCAGGTCGGTAAGGGCATGGGTTCTTTCTATTATAAGCGCAACCGCTATGGATAACCCAAATTGCATGGCCGTAACCAAAAGCCCGACAAGGAAAACTTTGTTGCGCTCGGTACCAAAGCGGGAGAGCAAGCAGATTAACGCCCCTGTGGTGGCATAAAACAGTAAATAGGCCACAGAACCCTCTACTACAAAAAAGCACAGTACTACCATGGCAAAGGTAAGCACTATGGCACATTTCCTGTCTACAAGCAGCGATATCAACATCGGGAATATGAGCAACGCAATAACAGGAGCCGGCGCGTTCATAATATAAATTTCTCTAAACGTCCATGCAATGGCAAGGGAGAGTGCAAAAATGGTAAACAGCAACATTGTCTCTTTTTTACTTTTTGCAATTTTCGGGAGATAAAATGCCAAATACAGAATGCTAATGAGAAACAGTGCCGCAATCAAAACCGCTACGCCCAGCATAGCCACAACATTTTCCCGTATAGAATCCGAACGAAGCAAGCCAAACTGCCCCAGTAGGAAGTATATATCCTCTGTAATTATCTCGCCCTCGTCTACTATAATTTGCCCTGATTCTATTCTGGGTCTATAGTAATTGCGGCTGTGTTCGTAAAAGCGTTGCCGGATACGTTCTTCATCCGGAATAACATTTGGATGCAGGTGGTGCAGTACAATATTTTCTATAATGGCCGCTGTCGCTCTGTCTAACCCGCCCACACCGGCTAAAGTCATTATTACGGCGCGCTCTGTTACAATATCAATTTCACTTATTTGGTGGCCAAGCTGTACCCGCTCCGCAACGTAAGAGATAATCTCCCACATTGCAACAAAATCCTCGTCGGCCATATTTACAAATTTCTGCTGTTCTTCATCCGAAAACCGCATGGGCAGCCCCAAAAACAGTTCCAGGGATTCTCCCAGCCATTCCGGCGGTGAGGGCGGTAATGGGCTGTCCGGCTCCGGAGGAGGCTCCAATTCTGCGGCAAGTGCCTCATCTCGCGCAATTACCCATTCTGCTCTGGCACGCGCTGTTTGTTCCTCCAGTTCCGCAACTTCCGCTTCCCACATTTCTACAGCCTGTTCGTACTCCGCTCTTTCCAGGTTATAGGCAATGCGGATAGCGGCAATTTCAGTATGCAAAACGTCCAGGTTAAACGACACAAACGCCCATTCGCCCGGGTCTATTGTATATATCAACTCTAGTCTTTCGGCATATAGTAGTGCGGCTTGGCGGTTTGCCTCTGTTGCACGTACATCTTCCATTGCATGGGGCGCGCGTATACGCTCTGCCGACAGCATACCCTCGGTTACATCAAGCCCTGCACGAAAATATGCCCCGCCAATAATTGCCAGCATTGCCAATACAAAGGCCAGGGCTGTTAATGTTATTTGAAGCCATCGACTTTTCATGTACGTTCACATCCTTTGAAATGAACCGAATACGGGCGACCGAGACGGGCGCCCCTACAGAAACACAAAGATTCTGTCGTAGGGGAGACCGTCCTCGGTCTCCCGAAACTTGCAAATTACTTCTTTTTCCCCGTATATTTCAAGCGCCGTTGCGTTTTATATGCGGTACGTGCCGTTTGCTTATCGTAAGCGCTAATTATTTTTTGTACCAGTGGGTGACGTACAACGTCCTTTGCCGTCAAGTAGCTTATGCCAATGTCGGGGATATTGTCTAATATTTTTATGGCGTCCGTTAACCCGGAGTTTTGCCCCTGCGGCAAGTCTATTTGGGTGATGTCGCCCGTGATTACAGCTTTGGAATTGTTGCCAAGGCGCGTGAGGAACATTTTCATTTGCTCCGGCGTGGTGTTTTGCGCTTCGTCCAATACAATAAAGGAGTTGTCCAATGTGCGGCCGCGCATATACGCAAGCGGCGCAACTTCTATTAAGCCGCGCTCGAAGTTACGCTGGAATGTTTCGTTACCCATTATATCATTTAATGCGTCGTATAACGGGCGCAAATATGGGTCTACTTTTTGCTGCAGGTCGCCGGGCAAAAAGCCCAGCTTTTCCCCAGCCTCTATAGCGGGGCGGGTAAGGATTATTTTGTTTACTTGCCCCGCGCGGAAAGCCGTTATTGCCATAGCCATTGCAAGGTATGTTTTGCCTGTACCCGCAGGGCCGATTGAGAATACTATAGTGTTTTTGCGAATTTGGTCGATATATTGCTTTTGCCCTACGGTTTTTGGTTTTATCGGGCGGCCGCTTATGGTGTTGCATACTGTGTCGCCCGTTAGGTTTTCCACTTTTTCTAAATGCTCATCTTCTAAAGCGGCGATGGCGTAATTTACATTTTGTTCTGTTATTGTTTCGCCCTTTTGTGCCAGGGCTACCAAGTGCCGCAAAACTTCTTGGGCTTTTTCCGGCTTTGAACCGGGAGCGTTTGGCAATACTTGTACAATGTCGTCACGGTTTATTATGGTTACTTGGAAGGCGTCTTCAATTTTTCTGATATGCTCGTCCAATTTGCCGAAGACGTTGCGTATGAGTTCGCTGGGGATGTTCATATATGGGTTCCTTCTTTCTGTGGGGTGTTTATATATTGGGGGCAGATATACCTGCTAGCAGGTATAAGTTTTTAGAAATTCTAGGGGGCAGGCGCCCCATTGGGTTCACTCTACCGTAATAACAACCTGCCTATCTATCCGCTCATGCGTAACAATCAACGCGCGCACTTGCAACGCATCCGCCGTTTCATGAAAATCAACCCGCCGGTCTACTATATCTATAGCAAAATCAAACTCGCGGAATATCCGTCCGGTTATCATTCTTTCTGCCAAATCTTTTGCTTCTTCTACAGTGCGCGTACGTGGCTCCCACGCAAATTCCGAATAATGCGTAACCGCCAAAACAAAGGGCATGGGGTAGTTAGCCGACACCCCCGGTTGGTGGTGCGTTGTTATTCTATCATAAGATGCAAAGGTATTTCCACCTCCCGGCAAATTTATGCTTATATTCCCCGGGAAAAGCAGCTGCAAAGTACGGCTTGTTGCGGTTTGGCCGGTAAAAACTTTTTCCTGATATATAAGCGGAACGATAAATTCTATGGGGTGGTAGCGGCGCGCCCATACTTCTGCATAGGCATGGACGTATACAAGCGGTGTACCCGGCATGTCGGGCTCCAGTTCCAAAATGCCGCTAATCAGCATTTCACCTTCGCGCACTACATCGCCTTGCTTGACCATTGGCGCGCCGCTCCATGTGATGACATTGGTTACCAGCCCTTCGGCCGTAGCAACTACGTGGGTGGGGGTCTGCCGGTTTATAACTTCCTGCGGCGGCAGAGCTTCCGCAAGGCGTACTACTGTGCGTGTACCTCTGGTATGTACATCTGCCCAGCTTATTTGTGCAAAGTTGGTTAGCAGGGATTGCTCTAGGCTTCTGTCGCTTAGCCTAAATTTTGGCGCACCTATGCGAAGCCCCTGTTCCTCTAAAAATACCATTATCGTGTCATGGGCTGTGGTTTCGTTTCCCTCAATTTCTATGCGCCACACAAAAGACGACAAAATAAAAAGCCCCAGCACAAAAAAAGCAACACCACCCATAAGCAGCTTGCGCTTGCGGTAGCGGTGCAACAGAAAGGGAAGCCCATTTTTTTGAATGATTTTTGTGCGGCACTTTGTCTTTTTCGCGCAGCCTTTGAGCATTTTAAAGCCTTTTATGGTTACGTTTAGCTCTACACCTTCGGGCGTACGCTGTACGTCCCATAAGTATACGCCGCGGAATGCCGCCATATTCATGAAGCGTTCCAAGCCAAAACCTGTTATTTTTATCCGTACATATCCTTTTGCATATTGCCATGTGTTAAGTAGCATATGTAGTCACTTCCTAGTACTTATTCAAATAAAATACCCGCAACCCGCCCGGCGATTAGCAAATTTTCCGAAGTTACTTGCCGCAGTGCCAGGCGCTCGCCTTCGATGGTTATTGTGCCTTCTTTGGTGCGAATGCGTATTCTGGCATCTGTAAATTCCAGCAAGTTTTTGTAATTTTCTATGGTTACCTCGCCGCGCCCGGTTGCTGTTAGTATGGGAAAGTCCAGCACTATTTCCTTTGGCAGGGATAGCGTGTTTGCCATTTTTTCTTTGACTTTTGATATGGGCATGGCGTCGGCTCCCTTGGGCAAAGTTTTGGTGTTTTAGTATATGTGTGGAGGAGGGGAAATATAACGGGATACATGACGTCATGTGTTTTTGATTCATTCCATTATAATATAGCATTTTGAAATTTTGATTTGCACTAAACCAAAATTTCCTGTATAATCCTCTGTTAAATATAGAAACGAGTGATTACATGACCATCAACCGTGCAATCATAAAGGACATTTTATCGAATTTAGCTGTATTTTCGCTGTGTTTCAGCATCGTCAGTGTCTTGTATTTTCTTGCCTTTGACATGCCGAATTATTTTTTGTTTGCGCTTATCGCGCCTTTTTTATTGATGTATGTGGTTCGCAAAAGGATAAAGACAAACAGGTTTACATTTGTCGCTTTGCATGTGTTGTTGATATTGGCGGCGGGGTTTATTATCAGTGACAGAGACTCACGTTGGTTTGCGTTTACATTTTTGATTGCTACGGGGCTGCTCTCGTTTTACTTGAAAACTCGGGAGGAAATAAGCCTTGGACGGGTGTTTAATGCGGCTTTGTTTATTGTGCATATCACTTTGTTTTTGCTTTTGGGCTTTTCGCCGGCACATGCGAATATTGCGCCGATGCAAGCACAACTGGTTGTCACGCTTTTGCTGGCAGCGGTCGTGAGCATCGTTTTTGCACACATGGACAACATCGACTACAATTTGAATATGCTGTCGCATATAAACGGCTTTAATGACCCGAACAACAAGGTCGTGTCCGCTAACAACAAGCTGATTCTTGCTTTTGCGGGGATTATTGCTGTTGTGAGTATAATTATATTATTTGGTACAGGGCTTTGGCATGCAATAGTGGCGTTTGTGGCCGGGATGGGGAGCCAGGATTTGGATAGGGCAATGGAGATTTGGTCGGCAACACATGAAGGTTTGCCGGGTTATGAACCGGATCATCTTCCGGATTATGATCTGTATTATCTTGGTACAGTCGACATAGGGATTCAGGATGCTCCGGAACTCGACCAGGAAGCCTTTTTCCACGCATTTTACAGAGCCATGAACATTTTTGCAATAATTTTTGTTCCGATTTTTGCTATTTTATTAATCCGAACGTTTTTCAAAGCGTTTTACAAGCGCCTCCGCAAAAAAAACGATGACGGTACACCGGGCGATACCGTAATCGTCCTCGAAAGCAATGTTATGAATGACCTGCGGGAGCTTTTCCCACGTTTTAAAAACAAGTACGGTCACCCCATACGCAGGGCATACGCAAAAAAAGTGAACAAGTACATTAAATCCGGTGTCGATATTCTGGGTGCCGACACCACAGACATCATCGCCAACAAAATACGCACCGCCGAGGACATAGACGAATTAACCGCAAAATATGAGAGAGTGAGGTATGGAAAATGAACATGACAAAAACACAAATGGATGCCGTCATCCGCAACATAGAAACGGTGATTTTGGGAAAGACCACGGAAATTAAGCTGGTGCTTTCGGCTTTCCTTGCAGGCGGGCATGTACTTTTGGAAGACGTACCCGGCACAGGCAAAACTATGCTGGCGCGTGCGCTGGCACGCTCTTTCGACGTCAGTTTTTCTCGTATACAATTTACACCGGACTTGCTGCCGTCCGAGCTGACAGGCATTAACTTTTACAGCCCAAAAACAGGGGAGTTTACTTTCCGCAAAGGCAGCCTGTTCGCAAACATCGTACTGGCAGATGAAATTAACCGCGCCACGCCGCGCACCCAGTCCGGGCTGTTGGAGTCCATGGAGGAATTGCAAATTTCCGTAGACGGCACAACATACCCGCTGGAGCCGCCATATTTCGTTATCGCAACACAGAACCCGATAGAAACACAGGGTACATTCCCATTACCAGAAGCGCAGTTGGACAGGTTTTTGATACAACTCAACCTTGGCTATCCACAAACATCGGAAAGCATAAATATTCTGAAAAACTTTATCGCCGGCACACCGCTCAAGCAGTTGCAACCGGTATGCAGCAAGGACGACTTTGTCGCCCTGCGCCAAGCCGCATCGGAGGTATTTATCCATGACGAGGTGTACGCATACATGGTGCAGCTGGCGGAAGCCACACGGGAACATGAAGCCGTTGCACTGGGTATCAGCACGCGCGGCGTGTTGTCACTGGCTCGGCTGGCGCAGGCGTATACCGCAATCGAAGGGCGTGAATTTGTGATGCCGCAAGATGTTGTGCTGCTTGTGCCATATGTATTTTCCCACAGAATCGCCCTGAAAGGCGGCATCAAGAACCGCATGTCCGCTGTAAGTTCTGTGCTGGAGGAAGTTATAGCGGAGGTTAATCCGCCGACGGAGGCTTGGAAGGGCGTGTAAACATTGCCTGTCATTATTTTAGGAATTTTCGTTTTACTGATGCTGCTTTTACAGGGCTTCGCCTACAAACGGCTGTGGGACAAGGGGCTTTCTTTTAGTGCGCGCTTTTCCGCAAGGGAGGCTTTCGAGGGCGATACTCTTTACCTACGGGAGGAACTGGCAAACAAAAAGTTTCTGCCCCTGCCATGGGTAAACACAAGAATTAATGTGCCGACAGCGTTCACATTTTTGAATCACCAAAGCAAACCAATCTCAGCGGACGGAAAGGGCAGCAGCCTGTTTGCGGTTATGATGTATACAGCCATTCGCAGAAAACACCGCTTTATATGTACAAAACGCGGGGTATTTAATTTAAGAAAGGCCGAAATTTACGCGAACGATTTGCTGCATGTTTCGCAGTTTAACAAAGATGTGCGTTTGCGTGGTGAACTGACCGTGTTCCCCAAACTGCTGGATTTTAACGAAGTTGACCTGCTGTACAAGCAACTGGACTCCGCAATCATGTCCAAGAAAATTATAGACCCGGACCCGTTTGAGTTTAGGGGAATCCGCGACTACCAGCCCACAGATGCGCTGAAAAGTATAAACTTCAAAGCCTCCGCCATTGCGCAAACACTGATGGTGAATGTCCATGCGCCCACCACGGCGCAAAAACTGGTGCTTGTGCTAAACCTAGACTCTCTTGGCCCATGGACAGACCCCGAAATATACGAGCAAAGCATTCGCCTAACCGCCACGCTCGCACAGCATTATATAGACCAAGGTGCGCAGCTTAGCTTTGCCACCAACGGACGCGACTGCATCACCGCCGCCCCAATGGACGTAAACGGCGGAACCAGCGATGGGCATTTATACAAAATATTCGAATGCTTGGCGCGTGTAAGCACAAGCTACCAACGGGCGCCAATGGCAGATTATGTAGAGCAGATAACCGACCGGGAGCAGGTGTATCTGTTTGTTTCGCCGTATCAAGGCGATGAGTTTATTGCCGCGTTTGAAGCATTAAACGACAGGGGAATGAGTGCGCATATGGTTGTGCCTGTGCTTGACGGGAAGCAAGGCAGTGTGAAGGAAACGGAAAGCGTTACGGTGTGGCATGCGGGGGCAAGGCGGTAGGCAAGCTAGGGCGTGTTCCCACTATAAGAATGTACAGATTTGCGAGACTGATTTTTCGCAGGTTCAAGCGATTTTTGACGCGGCGTGCTGGAGGCACGCAAGGAAAAAAACGCGCAGAAGATGCGGAAATATCAGCCGCGAAGATGTGCGTTCGTTAGTGGGAACACGCCCTAATCAAATTAGCGAACCTCGGGAGGCAAATTGCCTCCCCTACGAAAAAACAAAACGTACCCTTGTAGGGGCGGCAACCTGCCGCCCGAATATGTTAGCGTACCCAACATATCAAAGTTACTCCCTCCGTAGCGTAATCAATGTCACCTCCGGCCGGGCAAACACCCTTGGGTAATAATCCCCTATACCACGGGATACATAAACAGGCGTACCGTCACGGGATTCTGCCCAACCGCCTTTAAATCTTTCGCCATAATCCGAAATGACTCTTGAATCAAGCCCAATTGAAACCACTCCGAAAAAATTCAATTGCCCGCCGTGGGTATGCCCGCTTAAAATCAAGTCCACACCGGTGGTGTCCTGAAGCATAGTCGTATCCGGGTTGTGCGCCAAAAGAAGCACAAAACTGTCCGCTCCGGCACCTTCCGTAGCCGCAGCAATATCCGGGTTGCGGTTCCACAAATCTTCTACACCGGCCAAAAAGAAATTATCCCGCACATACAAGCCGCTATTGGATAGCGGTTTTATATTGTGCGCCTCCATTACAGGGAATAGGATTTGATAATTGTCGTGGTTGCCCTCTATGCCAAAAATTCCGTCGGTGGTTTCAACCTGCGATAAAAGCGCCAGTGCCAAAGCCAGGTCGTCACTATCATAAGTGAAGTCCCCCCCAAGAAGCAGCAAATCTACGTGTCTGCGGTTCAATTCTTCCACCACGCCACGCAAACGCCTGCCTGTTTCGGTATGCGTATCCGTTACAAATGCAATGCTGTAGCCGTCCATTTCTGCCGGAACATTCGGCGAGGAAAATGTTATCTCGTTATACACAACCATTCTGTCCAGTGTAAGCGCATGAATAGCGTGTATTAGGACCGTAGCAGAAACCAGGGAAATTAACGTGATTTTTAAGATTCGCATATTGGTCAGATATTTTTCTAACAGAATCATTCCACACAATACCGCACCCCCTGCCAGGTAGCCGCCTATGACGTCCGTTGCCACGTGAACGCCCAAGTAAATCCGGCTTAAGCCCACCAAAAGTATGGCGATTACCGCAAAGGCTGTAAAGCCTGTTTTTAGCGGCTTACTGGTGGCATATCGCAACACCAAAATTGAAAGCATACCGAAAAATACCATCGCGTTCATAGAATGCCCGCTTGGGTATCCAAAACCGCCGGGTTCTATCAGCTGGTTTATAATTGGGCGCTCTATAGCGAAAATATTTTTAAGTAGAACCGGCCCCAAGAACGCGGAAATGGATAAAACAATAGCCATTGGCAAACCAATTTTTACTCTTGTGCGTGGTATTATTAGCAGCACCAATATAATAGGGGCATAGGAATACCAATGCGTGAGGCGGCCTATTAGCGTGGCCGTAGTGGTAAGGGGCGGGGTAATTAACCCCGCGATAGGGTCATAAACGTTCGCGTTAAAGGCTTGAATTTGCGTATGCTCTGCTATAACCAGGATAGTTAAAACAACGAAAAGCAACAGCGCTGCAATCAAGATAAAAATGGTAGAATTTTTTCTGTCCGTTTTCATTTAATTCCCCTCCTCCATCTAAATGGGGCTCTGCCCCAAACCCCGCCACTCCGCAGGGAGTAAATCCCTGCTACGCTTCCTTCGGTAACAAAATCTCAGATTTTGTTAGTTTATGGGGGCTTGTTAACGTTCATCTGTTTACCATCATTAAAGCACAACGGCACTTTACATACAACCTCCTACCACGTATAATCACACAAAAGTAATATATCAAAGGAGATGAGTAAAAATGAGTATTATGACTTACAAACTCACCAACAAAAACGGCGTGGCCGTAACCGTAACCAACCTGGGTTGCGCAATCATTAACTTGGAAGTGCCGGGCAAAGACGGCAAAACGCATGACATCGTACTTGGGCTGGACAAAGCGGAGGACTACAGCACAGTAAAACACCCGTTTTTCGGTGTGGTTGCGGGGCGTGTTGCCAACCGTATTGGCCACGGCAAATTTAATCTTGGCGGCAAAAGCCACCAACTGGAAACCAACGACGGGCCGCATCATTTGCATGGCGGCATGGATGGTTTTGACAAAAAAGAATGGTACGTAGAAGAAGCCATACACGACAAAATTATTTTCTCCTACCAAAGCCCCGACGGCGAGGCAAATTACCCCGGCAACTTGGATGCACGCATTACCTACACCTTAGACGACAACAATGTGCTGCGCATAGACTACTACGCCACAACAGATACAGAAACCATTTGCAACCTGACCAACCACAGCTATTTTAATTTGAATGGTTTCGACTCGCATAATATTTTTGACCACGAGCTGGAAATTGTGTCCGACATGCTTACATCTGTAGACGAAGGGCTTATACCCACCGGCGAATTTGCTGATGTTACCGGCACACCGTTCGACTTCCGCACCGCAAAACCAATTGGGCAAGACCTGGAAGCCGCAGGCAAAGTGTCAAACACGGGCGGGTACGACCACAACTATGTACTGCGCGCACCGGGCAAAGCTGCCAGTGTATACGCGCCAAAAACAGGCATACGCATGACCATCTATACAGATAGCCCCGGTATGCAACTATATACCGGCAATATGATACCTGTTGGCGACGCCGCGGTAGGCGGCAAGGGCGTTATATACGGCAAACATTCCGGCTTCTGTTTAGAAACGCAAATTTTCCCGGATGCCATTAACCAGCCGAATTTCCCGTCTTGCGTGGTGACCAAGGAAAAACCGCAGGAGTTTTATACAGAGTTTAAATTTGAGTGGTAGAAGAAAATTCAGTTGGTGATATTTTATCACCAACTGAATTTTCCAGCTTGTCAAAAAAGCCACCCGCTGCTCGTCATTGCGAGGAGTGAAGCGACGAAGCAATCCAGGAAATAGTGGAATACTCATGTTTCTGGATTGCCGCGTCGGGCTAAAGCCCTCCTCGCA
>Ga0123355_10000397_pt1 | contig 56616 bp, 49 predicted proteins | sample TergutEmb28metaG_3_FD_89872 | JGI IMG/M metagenome (GOLD analysis project Ga0123355, IMG submission 89872) | Embiratermes neotenicus P1 segment gut microbial communities from Petit-Saut dam, French Guiana - Emb289 P1 | ecosystem: Host-associated > Arthropoda: Insects > Digestive system > Gut ... | reverse complement strand
TTCAGAGCGGAAATGTGAGAGGTTTTAAGGGTATACGTGAGTTTCTCCTAAAACAAAAAATGCCGAAAAGCCTGTATATACAGGACTTGACGGCATTTGGGGATTTATAAGAGGATAGTCAAAGATTATATATGAGTTTTTGCCAAGCTTTTTTCAAGTGCAACCCAAAAGAAATTGGGCGAAACGAATCTTATGAAAAGCGGTCGGGGTGTCGGGGCGAAGCCCTGACGGTTTTAGCCTACCTAGTCAACTTAGCCTTATATATCTGTACAGAAACAGTAAAGGCTACAACTGTTATCCCCACGCACCATACTATTGCGGTTAGGAATTCGCCATCCATTGGGAAACCAAGCAAGAGGTTTCGCAGGGCGTTTATTACATGGGTCATTGGTTGGTTTTCTGCGAATATGCGTAGGGCTGTGGGCAGGGTTTCTGTGGGGGCAAAGGCCGAGCTTAGGAACACGAGTATAGTTAGCAAGAAGCTGGTGCCGCTTATGCTTTCGGCGTCTTTGGCTATAAGGCCAAAGATTACCACTACCCAGGTGACGGCTATCATAAATAGGGTTAGCAGGGCGGCTACTTGAAGCCATTCTACAAGGCCGGCAGTGGGGCGGAAGCCTATGGCAAAGGCCGTTAGTATTACCACGGTGGTTATAACTATGCTGCGGATTACAGACACCCAAACATGACCAGACATCACGGCAGATTTTGCGATAGCCATGCTGCGAAATCGGTCTATTATGCCGGTAGACATATCATTGTGGATGCTAAAAGAAGTGGTGGCAGATGCGTTGGTTACGCATTGCACAATTATGCCTGGCACTATAAAGTTGATGTAGCTGATTTCGCCAAGGTCCACAATGCCGCCAAAAACGAAGCCAAACAGCACCATAAGCACAACAGGTACAATAAATGCCATAAAAACGGCCTCTGGGCTGCGTAGGTTTTTTGTCACGCAGCGTTTGAACATAATATATGAATCTGTAAAAAATTTTGGGCTTGAGCTTGTCATTGTTTTTCTCCAATCAATGTAAGGAATACATCCTCTAGGGATGGCTGGTTTTGGGTGAAGCGAGCTACGGGTACGCTGCCGTTAAGGCGGTTTAGTATTTCGGCCACTTGTTTGGTTGTGCCGTCTGTAGAGATTTCTAGGTATTTGCACCCGGCGGTTATTTGGAAGCCGGCAAGTAGGGCTTCGGCGGCTTCCCTGTCTGTTGTTTTGGCAAACTCTAGCTTGATTTCGCCTATAGGAAGGATTTTTTTAAGCTCTTCTGGCGAGCCTTCTGCGGTTATTATGCCGTTGTGCAAGATAGCAATATGGTCTGCCAGGTATTCGGCCTCTTCAAGGTACTGTGTAGTTAGGAATATTGTGGTGCCGCCCTCGGCCAGTTTTGCCACCATATCCCACATGGCTATGCGGTTTTGGGGGTCTAGCCCGGTGGTGGGTTCGTCTAAAAAAATGACAGGTGGGTTGCCCATTAGGCTCATGGCAATATCTAGCCTGCGGCGCATCCCGCCAGAATATTGGCTAGCCTGTTTGCTTGCTGCGTCTTCCAGGCCCACTGCTACCAGCATAGCCTCTGCCTGCTGGTGAGAATCCGGCAGATGCTTTAGGCCGCCTATAAGTTGCAGGTTTTCGCGGCCTGTTAGGGTTTCATCCACGGCGGCGTATTGCCCAGTGAGGCTAATATTGCTGCGCACATTATCCGCCTGGCGAAACACATCAAACCCGCAGATAGTTGCGTTGCCGCCATCGGCCTTGGTTAGAGTACTAAGGATTCTCACACAAGTGGTTTTGCCTGCGCCATTTGAGCCAAGCAGCGCAAAAATGCTGCCCTTGCGAACATGAAAGTTAACGCCTTTTAACACTTGCTGTTTCTTGAAGGATTTTTTTAAATCCTTTACTACAATTATATTCTCCATTTGTTGCCTCCTATAAGGTGATATTAATCTCAAATTAAAACAACGAATTGGAGCGGCACCCTGAAACGCCGAGATAAGGCGTTTTAGGGCGAACTTGCCGCGAATAATGAGGCGATTTTAATTGAGATTAGTATGATATTATGATATACGCATAATACATGCTGAATGTATGAAAAATGAGTAAAAAATTTTACCCATAGGGGTAAGTTTTTTCGGCCAGGAAATAGCTACGCGCTTCTCCAGCGGAATGCCAGTAAACAAAGACCGCATAGCCGCTTTGCCATCGAGAACAATATCTGTCCGCAAAATGCACCAATAGTCACATATACATGCCTACTGTACTAGCAGCGCCGCATCTGCATTGTTGCAAATCTCGTTTAGGGTGCTTACGTATTTATCGCCTAATTCCTGCAAGGTTTCATCTCCCTCGAACAGGGGCAAACCAAGGCTAGATAGGATTTTTAGCGAGAGTTCGGCTTTTTGCTCTATATACTCGGCATCGCCGCTGAATACCATGGGTAGCATCCAAAAGTTGAAAAATATCGTCATAAGCTCTGCCACAAGCCGCGGGTTTTCTACCGTTATAGAGCCGTCTTTTATGCCTTCTTCCAGCATGGGCTGGATATATTGGCGGCTTACAACATTGTTAAAATGAATCTGCTCTCCCAAAAAATGCGGGCTTGCCAGCAAAGATGCGCTTGCCAGCCTTATGTGTTTGTATTCGTCATCCAGGCTTGCAATGTTGATTTTTAGCGACTTGCGCAGCTTTTCTAGGCCGGTTAGGCCTTTTTCTTTTAATGTGGCTTCAAAAGGATTCGTCTCTGCGAAAATCATATCGGATATTAAAATCAGCAGCTCTTCTTTAGACTTAAAGTGATGGTAAAACGCCCCCCGGGTAAGGCCTTCCATATTATCTACAATATCCAGGACGGTAGATTGCTCGTAGCCTTTTTCGTTAAAAGTTTTGATGGCGGCTTGAATGATTTTTTGCCTTGTTTCTTCTGGGTATTTGTTTCTTGGCAAGATTTATCAGCTCCATACATTCAGGATGTATGTATTGTAATATGGCTGCGGCAGATTGTCAATAGGTGGCGTGAAAGTTTTTTTTGGATGGCGACTTTGTGTGAGTTAAAGCTGCCTGTGGGCTGGGTTTGCATATATGTATGTGAGTTTGCCTTTACCGTATTGCGCGCCTAGCGCGTGTATACGCTCCACTCATCGCTTTGCTATACTCTCGCGGAGCGTAATACACGCGCTAGGCTACATGAGGCATAGGCTCACTCCGCGTTTGCCAATATGCTACTGTGTTTGGCTATAGTGAAATAAATGAGAAACGGTCTTGCCCAGGTGGCACCTGAAACGCTGAGTAAGGTGTTCCAGGCGTTTTTCTGCGACAGGCGAGACCGATTTCGAAGTATTTCGCTATAACTGATTTTACCCTACAAGCGGGCAAGCGCTATCGCGGCAACAATCGCATCTGCCGAACTCGGCAGTATATTGTTGGTGATATTCACTGCAAGGTATCCTGGTTAAACACTATTGCCACGCCGTCTTCTTGGTAGATAAGACCGTTAAATGCTTCGTATGGCGCGGCTTTTTCTATGGTTGCGTTGCGGGCAACTTGGATATATTTATCCATCTCGGCTTTTGGCCGTGCCCTGTTAGAATGGCCTGTGTAAAACGTATCAAAGCCTAGAGTTAAAACACGCTTTAGCATTGAGATATACTGGCTAATTGTAGACGAGCCAGGCAGGTGCATCCACACATGGTCGCTTGCGGCATCGCTGTTTAGTAAAACACGATGTTCCTTTGCCAGCAAGCCCATAGAACCTGGCGTATGCCCTGCCATGTTTACAACTTCAACATGCAGGCCGCCTAGGTCAAATATTTGGCCTACTGTTAGTTTTTTCAGCTTGGGGGCTATTGCGTTTATATAGGCCTCTGGCTGGAAGCTTTTTGGTTTTTCGTCCTGTTCCTCTGTGATATTTTTTCGCCATTCTGTAGATGTATGTTCGTGAAACAAATCGAAATCTGCCTCATGCAGCCATACTTCGTTAAATTGGTATGCGCCGTTGGCATGGTCAACATGCCCGTGGCCAAGCACTACTTCTACGGGTTTGTCTGTTATGGTGGCTATGGTTTCTTGAAGCGAAGCTATGCCGTACCCTGCATCGTACAGCAATGCCTTTGCATTGCCCACAACCAGATAGCAAAACGACCCTTTAGGGTCGTGGATGCTATATAGCCAATGTTGCAGATGTTTAACCGTTAGGTAACTCATGCTTTCCTCCTTAAACTACCGGGTACATTTCTATATACCCACGCCAGCCCATTGGTGCTAGTTGCATTTTTGGCGCCAGTTCTGGTGCGTATTTGTAACCGTACACCTCTGGGTTGAATTTTTTTATTCTGCTCATGCATTGGCCTACTGCATCCATGAAAAACTCATCATCGTAGGGTTCGCCTTGGAATACTAACAACTTACAAGGGGCTAGGTCTATCACATCGAAGCCTTCTGGGATTGAGCCTGTATAATCTGCGGCTACTTCTACGCCATGGGCGTAAATGCCTGTGCCTGCTGGGCGCATGTTTTCTGGAAGCCATAGGCCAACCGGCTCGTACAGGGCTTCCTTTATGCCGCATAGGATATCCCATGCGGCAGAGTTATCTTCATTGCCGCTGCCAACTTCTTCGCAATATGCAAAGTAGTCTGCTGCGTTTACGCTTCGTTTTAATATTAGCTTTCGCGCCGGGCGCTCTACTACCTGTGTGAAAATTACTGCTGTTTTGTCCATTTTATCTACCTCCGAATTTAATTTGGAGCGATTAAGATAATGCCGCGGAATAAGCCATCCTTCTGGCATTGGGTGGCTGGCGTATTTTTTTGGCGAAATGCCAAAACCATTGGCAAAGGCTCTTGTGAAGCCTTCGTGGCTGCCAAAAACAAAGTCTAACGCAACATCTACCACTTTGCAGCCCCCGCCACGCAAGGCATGGGCGGCGGCGGTTAACCGTAGCTGGCGAATATATTCGAAGGGAGATTGGCCAGTTTCCTCCTTGAACATACGCATCATATGATATTGCGAATATCCTGCCGCCCTGGCTAAATCGCGGGCTGTGATTGGCTCTTGTAGATGGGATGCGATGTACTGCTTTAATATTGCCACGGTGGCTTTGTTTTCTTCGGGCATTTATCTCAACTCCATGGGAGATTATATGGGAGGTTTTGTGAAAATTCTTGACCTAGGTTGCTATTTGTTGCACTAGCCCACAAAAGGATCCCCTCAAAGCTTGAAAGAAATAAACTTGCTATCAAAAGCGGAAAAGATACATTTTCCCATATGCCAAAACTCCTCCCTAGAACATCTCCACCACATCAAACAAACTATCCACCACGGTAGCCATCCCCAGAATCTCTTCCGTAGGCGGCAACAGGTCTGGGATATTTATCACCTTCATCCCGGCGCGGTATCCGCCTAGCGTGCCCAGGGTGGAATCCTCCAGCACTAGGCAATTCTCTGGGGCTACGCCACAATGGGCCGCAGCCATAAGGAAAATCTCTGGGTCTGGCTTAGAGTTTACAACCTGGTCGCCACCTACTATCACTTCAAAACGATGGGCCACATTAACCGAAGCAAGCTTCTGTGTTGCCCGCTCTTTGGCGGTAGAAGTGGCCACGCATTTCTTTATGCCAAGGGCTTCTAGCTTATCCAGCAGTTCTAGTAGCCCAGCCTTTACTGGTATGCCATGCTTCTTGAAAGTTTCATCTAAATGGAACAAATGCCTCTCGTATGCCATGTCTGAATCAAAATCATCACCCACGGCCGCCTTAACCTGCGCCTTGCAATTGGCCGCGTTGGTACCAATGATTTTAAGGGCAATAGGCTCAAACTCCGCTGGGGTAATGGGATAATTCATCTCAATAATAGCATCCTGCCAGGCCTGCATGGATGCCCTCTCTGTATCCAGCATAGTGCCGTCCATATCAAATATTACTAGCTTAATGTTTTTCATATGCTCTCCTTTTAAAACCGTCAGAGGCTTCGCCCTGGATGCTTGGGCGAGCATGTTGCGCAGCAACCGACCAGCCTCCGGCACCTCTACCCGCTTTTCATAAGGCTCGCTTCGCGAACCAGGCGCGTCGTGTCACCCGATTTTTCGGGTCATCTTCAAAAAAAGCGGGGCAAAAGTTTTGATGTTTATTTTTTCAACTAATTACAGATTGTAATTAGTTGATTTTTACTTCTTCCGAAATCACGCTTTTTGCGGTTTCAGAAAAAGTCTATTGCAAAAACCCCCAGTGCTTTAACAGAGCGGCAAGAAGCCGGTATGATACGCTACTATCCCTTTTGGGTTGCGGTTTTTTATTTTCTCCAGAGATGCTTCTGCTTGGGGCATGTTGTGGGTGTGGATTGGGTTAGAGCCTGTGATTTTGCCATCTGTGATATTGGCGGCGTCGCCGCAGATTATTATCCCGCTGGCTTGCATGTGGACGGCAATATGCCCGGGAGTATGCCCCGGCACATGGATTATTTCTATCCCACCACAGATGGGTAGGACTTGACCGTCTGTCACTTCTTGCGCCACGGTGATGGGGTTGTTTTCAAACATATTCTTCCAGCGGTCTATGTTTGGGCGCATGGCCTCTGGTGTGCTGTGGTACTGGGCAAGCCGCGCCGCCAGCTTAATGGGCATGGTGCGGCCGTCTATATATGGCGCTTCTTCTGCATGGGCCACAACCTTGGCAGGCGGGGCAAGCTCGTTTACGCAGCCAATATGGTCCCAGTCTTGATGGGTGATGATAATATGTGTCAAATCCTCTGCCCCGAAGCCTTCGGCGGCAATGGCAGCCTTGATTTCATCTGCCTGCCCAGGCAAGCCAGCATCCACCAGAACAAGGCTGTTGCTATCCCAGGCCAAAACCAAATTAAGCGCCCCCATCCCTTCGCGTAGAATTGGCAATACAGCAATATTTTCTGCAATCTTCATAATATCCTCCCTATTATACTAATTACATAACCAAAGATTTTAATGCAATACGGGCATTAAAACCTTGACATCACTCTACAATCAGCATACACTTAAATATGACATATTCCAATACCCTGTCCAAAAATTTTAAAGTTTTTGCCCAGCTTTTTCAAAGGTAACCCGAAAGAAGTGAACCTTATGAAAAGCTGGCGGGGTGTGAATCTATTGAAAGCCAGGTGAATAATGCCAGCGTTCCGGTGGGGGTTGCCGTACCTTTCTAAGTATAAGTGGCGGCTGATTTTTGCTATCACTGTTAGCTTTACCAATATTTTGATTGGGCTTATTAACCCGTTTATTGCGGGGCTAATTGTGCAGAATGTTATCCAGGGTGGGCAGCATGAGCTTTTGTACGGTTATCTGGGGATAATGGTGGGGCTTACGCTGTACAGAAGTGTATCTAGGTATGGCTTTCAGATGATTTTTGAAAGCACATCCCAGCGGATTTTGTTCGAGCTGCGCCGGGATGTTTACCAAAAGCTACATAACCAGAATTTTGCCTGGTTTGACAAGAATCGTGTGGGGGATATTATGTCCCGCATGACGGGAGATTTGGACGCAATTAGGCATTTTACGGCGTTTACGTTGTATACGCTGCCAGAGAATATGCTGCTGTTTATCGCGGCTATTATTGTTATGGCGTTTATTAGCCCAATTTTAACGGTGGCGCTTGTGCTTACCACTCCTGTGGTGGTGTACGCAGCATATAACCAGTACCGTGAGATGCGCCCGGCGTTTAGGCAAGTGCGAGAGCAGTTCTCCAATTTGAATTCCATTTGCGGCGAAAATATTGGCGGCAACCGTGTGGTGAAGGCATTTACCAAGGAAGCCCACGAAATAGAGAAGTTTAACGAGGTTAACCAGGCTTTTTACAATAGTAACTTGGCGGCGGCAAGGGTGCGTATTAAATACTTCCCCGTCATGGAAACTTGCGCAGCCCTTATGCCGTGGATTTTGCTGCTGGTGGGCGGCCTGCTGGTAATTTACGAGCGGCTAGAGCTTTGGGAAATGATTATGTTCAACGGTTACCTGTGGATGCTTAACATGCCCACCAGGATGTTCGCCATGGGGGCCAACGACCTGCAAAACGCCGCCACTTCACTGGACAAAGTATATGACATGATGAGCCAGGAAATTAGGGTGAAGGACCCTGCAAAGCCAGTGGAAGTAGCCAAAGTAGAAGGCAGCGTAGAATTCCGAGATGTAAGCTTTAAATACGAAAGCTATGAGTCTGGCAGCCCCCAAACCCTGAAGAATATCAGCTTTAAAGCAGAGGCAGGGCAGACCATAGGTATAGTGGGCGGCACAGGGGCAGGCAAAACCACCCTAACCGCATTAATAAGCCGCTTTTATGACACCTCTAAGGGCGAGGTGCTGGTGGACGGGGTCAATGTTAAGGAATATTCCCTGCAAAGCCTGCGCAGCGGCATATCTTACGCCATGCAAGATGTGTTTTTGTATTCAGATACTGTGGAGGGTAACGTGGCGTTTGGCGTGCCAGATGCACCAATGGATGTGGTGTACGACGCCGCCGGCATTGCAGATGCCCATAATTTTATATCTGAAATGGCAGAGGGTTATGATACCGTGGTTGGCGAGCGGGGCGTTGGGCTGTCTGGCGGGCAGAAACAGCGTATTTCCCTGGCGCGGGCAGTGGCTACCAACCCGGCAATTTTGGTGCTAGACGATGTAACCAGCGCCGTAGACATGGAGACCGAGCAGCGCATACAAGAAGCCTTGAAGGATAAAGTAATAAAAAGTGGCGAAAAGCGTACTACATTTATAGTAGCCCATAGGTTATCTTCCGTGAAAGAGGCGGATTTAATACTGGTGATGGATAGCGGCCAGATTATAGAGCGGGGCAACCATGATTCGCTGCTGGCACAGGGCGGATACTATGCCAATATGTATGCCGAACAACAGGGGGTGCAGCGTGGCGCGTAATACTTTTAAAGAAGACGAGATTGTAGCACAGGAGAATAAGTTTAACCTCGCCAGGTTTAGGCGGCTTGGCAAGTATATTAGGGCGCATAGGCGTTTGTTTATTACAACGCTACTGTTTACGTTGCTTTCTAGCACATTGGGGCTGCTTGCGCCATACCTTACTATGCTGATACTGGACTACGCCATACCAGACCGCAATGTGCCCATGGTGCTTATTATTGCGGCGTTTATGCTGTTTACCATTTGCCTAAACACATTTTTTATGCGCTATCGTATGGATGCCATGGCCAGGGTTGGCCAGGGGATTATCAAAGATTTGCGCTACGATTTATTTGTGCATTTGCAAAGCCTGCCGTTTAGTTTCTTCGATAGCCGCCCCCATGGGAAGATTTTGGTGCGAGTGGTTAACTATATCAACTCACTAAGCGAAATGATGTCTGGCGGGCTTATGAACCTTGTTACAGACCTGTTTTCCCTAGGTATTATCGTGGGTATGATGCTGATTATAGACGTGCGGCTTACCCTGTACGCCATGGCAGGCATCCCGTTTTTGATGCTGGCAGTGTTTGTTATACGTGTCAAAAACCGTAGGGCATGGGTGATTTTTAGCGCCAAGCAATCTAATTTGAATGCGTATATTCATGAATCCATCGCTGGGGTGAAAATCACACAATCCTTCACCCGGGAAGAAGAAAACCAGAAAGTGTTCGCCGAAGTTTCGCGCAATGTGTGGCGGGCTTGGATGAACGGCATACGCGTGCAGTTTTTGCTATGGCCAAGTGTGGAGAATATCGGCTCGCTGGCGGTGGCCTTCCTATATATTATGGGAGTGAGCCTTATTGCTGGCGAAATGCTGACCATTGGTGTGCTTATGGCGTTTATCGGCTATATATGGCGCTTCTGGATGCCAATAAACAATATCGCAGGTTTTTACAACACCCTAGTTACCAACATGAGCTACCTAGAGCTTATTTTCGAAACCCTAGACGAACCTGTGCTGGTTAAGGACCGCCCAGGCGCCAAAGAAATGCCAGAAATCCAAGGCAAAGTAGAGTTTCAAAATGTATGCTTCTCCTACGACGAAGGGGTGCAAATTCTTAACAATGTAAACTTCACCTGTAACCCAGGCGATAGCATTGCCCTAGTTGGCCCAACCGGCGCCGGCAAAACCACAATAGTTAACCTAATAAGCCGCTTTTACGAAATCCAGAGCGGCCGGGTGCTGGTAGACGGCTTCGACATTGCAGATGCAAAGCTTGCCTCGTTGCGCAGCCAAATGGGCATAATGCTACAAGATAGCTTCCTTTTTTCTGGCACAATCATGGACAATATCCGCTACAGCCGCCTAGACGCCACAGATGAAGAAGTAATCAACGCCGCAAAAGCCGTATGCGCCCACGATTTTATAATTGAAATGGAAAAAGGCTACGAAACCGAAGTAAACGAGCGCGGCAGCCGCCTGAGCGTAGGCCAGCGCCAGCTGATTTCCTTCGCCCGGGCCCTGCTGGCAGACCCTCGCATACTAATACTAGACGAGGCCACCAGCAACATAGACACCCGCACAGAAAAAGCCTTGCAAGAAGGCCTGCACCGCCTACTTAAAGGCCGCACATCCTTTATAATAGCCCACCGTCTGTCTACCATCCAACATGCAGACATGATTATGGTAGTAGACAAGGGCGATATAGCCGAAAAAGGCAACCATGACGAATTGATGGCGCTAAAAGGCGATTATTACAATCTGGTAATGGCGCAGTGATAAAAATCCAGTTGGTCGCAAATTGCGACCAACTGGATTTTTTTAAACCTTGGGGCTACCCGCCCCAAACCCCGGCAAGGGGACATGTCCCCTTGACCCCTATTTTTGGAGGGTTAGTTATGTATGAAAGTGGATGGGTAGCTGCGTTGCGTGTTTTGGCTAAGGTCTTTTTGGTGATCGGGGTTATTGGTTCTGGGTTTATTGCCGTGTTTGTTGCCCGGGAACATAATTGGGATACGGGGGCGTATGAGGTTAATCCTATTTTATTTTTGGTTGTGTTTATTGCGATGGCGCTTGGGGTAGTGGTTTCTGTTATTGTGGTTATGGTGTTTGCGGAAATTGCCACAAACACTGAGGCCACGGCGCAAACTAATTTAAAAATACTAGAGCATCTTGAGCGGCAGAATAAGCCGGCCGTATCCACCAAGCCTTCCACCACCTGCACAAAATGCCAGCAGATATATGACATGACCTTTGGCCATTGCCCCCATTGCGGCTTCCGTGACAATGCAAAAAAAACCAGCTTATCATCCCTGGCAGCAAAACACGCTGGGGCAAATAGTAGCGGCTGGATTTGCGCCGCATGTGAGGATGCTAATTTAGCCACCTCTCGCACATGCAAGGGCTGCGGCAGGGAGAGATAGGATATGCATATGAAAAAATACATCATAATAAACGGTGGTATGGGCGCGGGCAAATCTGCCACAGGCAGGCGAATAGCAGAGCTGCTTGGCCGCGCGGCTTTTATTGAAGGGGATTTTGTAGTAGACATGCACCCATATGTAGGTTACCAAGAAACCCAAGCCATGCAAGCAGACAACATCCTGCATATGTCTAAAAACTACTATAACTTTGGCAAATGCGACAATGTTGTACTAAGCTGGATAATGGGGGAAAGCAACGCCACAAGTCTAATTATAAAGCTGGCAAAACTAGGCTTCCAAGTGCATCATTTTATGCTAACCAGCAGCAAAGAAGCATTAACCGAAAGATGGAAAAACGACAAAATAAATGACTGGCGCACAGACAAAAATCTAACCACTGCACTAGACTTGTTGGAGAAATTCAGCAAGCATAAAAACTGCACTCTAATTGACACAAGCAGCCTAACAGTAGATATGGCCGCAAGGGCAGTAATAGAAAAAGTGAACCACCAATAATCCTGTATTTTTTCCAGCAGGCATCGGAAAATATGTCAACAAAAATCACTGTAACATTTTTCCACATAAACAATCGCATTCAAAAATCACATATTGCCCAAGGCAAAAATCCCCCTCAAACATAGGATTTAACCAAGGGCGATTTCTATTTCCCCCGCAAAAAATATTTTATTGATTCTATGTTACAATTATGTTACCATCTACAAAATGAATATTATGGTGAAATAAATGAGAAACGGTCTCGGCCGAGCGGCACCTGAAACGCCGAGGTAAGGCGTTATAGGCGTTTTTGCCGCGACAGGCGAGACCGATTTCGAATTATTTCACTATATTAACGCCATAATTAAAGCCATCCCACCCCAATCCAATGTTAAAGTTTTTTTGCTTCTTTTTTTCCAAAAAAAGAAGGGGGTGTGGGGCAAAGTCCCACGGTCTTAAATACAAGGAGGAAACAAAAAATGAAAAAATTGCTATACCTGTTGCCACTAACTGTTCTGGTTGCGGCTTTTGCGGCCTGCGGAAACAACGATACAGCCCAGGAAGCGCAAGAAGAAACCCCTGCACCTATAGTAGATGTGGTTGATGTTCCAAGCCCAACTCCGGCTCAAGTGCCAGAACCAGCCCCTACTCCAACGCCAGAAGCCCCTGCGCCACTTGGCATGCGTGAAGACCCCACCAGAGTACTGTGGGAGACATCCTTCGAGGATAATCACGAAAATGTTGCCCCACGTGGCGGCGCGGCTATAGAGCTTACCAGCAGCGAAGCCCATACTGGCAGCTATTCTTTGCTGGTTTCTGGCCGCTCTGCAGATTCTAACGGTATTACGGTGGATGTTTCTGAATTTGCCAACCCTATGCTGCCCCATGGTTTTGGTGCGTGGGTTAAGCCAATTGACCAAGAAGCTACCTTCCGCTTTTCTGTAGAATTTACTGTCCAGGGTTCAAGCCAGGGCCGCACCCTTTGGGAAGCGCTGCCCCTCGCCCCAGACCCAGCCGTAACCTTTACCAAAACAGCCCAACCCGGCGAATGGACACAACTACTAGCCTACCGCCCATTCTACGATTTCGAACGAGTGGTAATCCATGTAGAAACCGTGGGCGCGCCAGAAGTTTCGTTCTATATAGACGATATTTCCATTATAGACGCTAATGTGCGTTACAATTTTGACCCTACTCTGCCGCGGTTATTTGAAGTTTTTGAGGACTATTTCATTGTTGGCACTGCCATCGAGCCGCGGGATTTCATTGGTACTCGTTTCGACTTCATACGCCACCATTATGCAGCCATCACCGCCGGCAATCATATGAAGCCAGACCATTTGCAAGTGCGCCCAGGTGAGTTTTTCTGGGAAACAGCAGACCATATAGTGGATACAACTTTGGCCAACGGTATGCAAATGATTGGCCACACCCTGGTATGGCATGCACAATCCCCCGGTTTCCTTAACCCAGACGGCATAGACCGCGACGAAGCCATAGAAAATCTCGTGCATCATGTCACCACTGTAGCCAGCCATTTTGGCGGCCGCGTGGCGGTTTGGGATGTGGTAAACGAAGCTTTCCCAAGCTCTGTACACGGCGACCCTACGGATTGGCGTTCTGCCATGCGTGATACCCCGTGGCTGCGCGCAATAGGCCCAGAATACATTGAAATTGCCTTCCGAGCCGCCCACGCTGCGGACCCCTACGCCATACTAATCTACAACGATTACAACCTAAACCAGCGCAACAAGCGCGAGGCTGTTTTCCATATGATATACGAATTCCTTGAAAACGATGTGCCAATCCATGGCGTAGGCATGCAAGGCCATTACAGCACCGGCACTTCCATAGCAGAGGTGCGGGCATCTATAAGCCGCTTTGCAGAACTGGGCATACAAATCCACATTACAGAACTAGACGTAACCGTACCAGATTCCCTAGGCAACGCCCAGCTAACCCCAACCCAAGAACTGGTGCAAGCCCTCCACTACGCAGAACTCTTCCACCTGTTCAAAGAATACAGCCATGCCGTGTACCGTGTAACCCTATGGGGATTAGACGACGGCACAAGCTGGCGTGCCAATCGCTTCCCTCTAATTTTCAACTCGGACCTATCTGCGAAAGAATCATTCCACGCACTGGTGGACACAGAGGCGATACTGCGCCAGTTTATGAGGATAGAATAATTTATAGCCGCAGGGCCTTGCCCCCGCACCCCGCAAACATGTTTTTGGGGTGCGGGGATGCGAGGTTTCCTGCGGTTTTTTGTAGGAGGAATTTATGTATATCAATTTGCGCAGCCGTGAGGTATCTGGCGATATTAGCCTGCTTTTTCCTGGTTGGGATGCCGGTAACGAGCGCGTTGCCGTATTTGGGGCTCATGATGATGACCCTTTGCTGGGGGCGGGGTATGCCATGTATGCCGCCATGCAACAGGGTGCGGAGGTTTTTGCGGTTATTTTTTGCCAGGGGGATTGTGGATATAGCAGCCCTGCCCAAAAGGATACAATCGTAGAAACCCGCCGTGTGGAAAATGAAAATGCCTTCGTTAAATTTGGCATGAAAAAGGAAAATATCATCCGGCTGGAATACCCAGATTTTAGCCTGCTGCAATTTAAGGGCAAGCAGTTGCAAAACGGCGGCGATGGCTCGCTGCTGAAGATTATCCAATTTATACGGGATTACGGCATAACCCGGGTATTTATCCCCAACGGCTACCGGGAACATTCAGACCATACCGCCGCATATGACATTTGCATGGCGGATATCGTACAGGCCGGGGATTCTGTGGTTAGCGATTGCGGGCGGCAGCTTCAGCAGGTGAAGTCTTACCTGCAATATTCCGTATGGGCAGATTTTTCCCCCGAAGATGCCCTCGTACACGGCGCAGACCCGGGCATCCGCGCCAACCGCGCCATAATTAGCCCCCCTGCCGTAGAGCAGCATATACATGGGGCGCTACGAGAATACGCCTCACAGGGCATAATCATAGAGAATTTGATGCAACATCGCCTGCAGCGGAAAACCTCTGCGGGTTTTGTAGAGCTATACATTGCGCTGGACCCACGCCCCGTATTAGATTTTGCGCCTTATATGCCTGTTATTGAAGGGCTACTGCGTGGGAATTAACGCCAGCTGGGAGTTGTGGCTAAAAAATAATGGCGCGGATTTTGTGCATTTTGTGGATATTGCTGGGCTGGTGGATGGCGAGTATAGCTGTGCTTTGCTGTTCGGCAGGGCGATATCGAAGGAATATATCCGCGCGCTGCAAGCCGGCCGGCCACCAAAAACCAAGGAAGTTATCAACAGCGAACGCAAGATGGATGTTCTTGCCGCGAAATTAGCCGCCAAGCTAGAAGCTGAAGGCCATAAAGCCGTGGCAAAGCTGAAGTTTGGGCTGCTACCCCATAAAACTATCGCATTAAAAGCCGGGCTAGGTTTCATTGGCAAAAACAATCTGCTGGTGACCCAGCAATATGGCTGCGCGGTGGTGCTTGGCAAGGTGCTAACCACGGCACCATTCGCAGCCACAAGCAAAGCCCCCACCACCCCAGAATGCGGCGATTGCAGCATTTGCGTGGATGCCTGCCCCACAAACACCCTCCACGGCAAAACATGGGATGCCAACGCAACCCGCGACCAAATGATGCTACGTAAAACCTGTATTCTATGCCATAGCTGCATGATCTCATGCCCATATACGGCGGCGTATGCGAAATAACCCAGCGCCGCTGCTTTGTGGAGGATATTGTTTTGATTCCGGTTTTGTATCTTGAAGGCAATTGCACAGCCATGATTAAACATGAGGAGATAGCAAAATGGCAACCACCAGAGGTCAAATTTATTTATATGGTGAGCTGCATTGTGATGAAGAAATAATGCAAATGCAGCTTGCGTTATGGCGCAAGCATTACCATGATGAAAAGCTACGTTATCTGTTTCACGAACATTGCTACTGCACTACAGCATTTTTGAATATTTGGATGCGTTCGGCCAGTGATGATGTTTTGGAAATGTTGTACGAAACTGCTTTGGCGCCGGATTTTCCTTATGTTAAAGATTTTTATCAAGCGATAAAAAAAGACTGCCCTGAAACGGTTTTTTGCGGCACAACGCCCGTGTATCCGCCCATAGGCGAAAAATATGTGCAATATCTTGAGGCTACAAATAAAAAAGGTTCCGATGAATACTTTCTAGTGCAAGAGCTATTAGAAAAGGGTAAAAAGCTTTATAAAAAATATGGCGGCGAATGGGATGACGGATACCGGGAAACGAATATGGTTAAAAATTTTATACGCGAGTTTGAAAAGTTAAATGGCGAAAGTGTCATGGGAATTTACGGGTATATGCATATATCCGCGGTGTATTTTGGCGAAGAACCAAGCCTAGGTTATCAATTGAAAAAGCGCTATGGTGAAGCCGTGCATTTTAAAGATTTATCTGGAATGCAATCACAAGAACAACTAATTACAATATGTAATTAGTTCAAATGCCCTACAAAAAAGGAGGCCACCCCATGGAATGGAGAATTCAGCGCGATTCTAGCTGCCAAACCCTAACATTTGCAGCCGAAGAACTAGCAAAATACCTGCAAAAAATCGACCCCACCACCCAAATAGCCTTACTAAAATCTAACCCAAACCTTCCGCTAGAAAATCACCTACTACTGGCCGTAAACAACAGCCTAACCCACAACCCTCAGCTAGACGATGCCTACAGCATTAACATAAGTGGCGGCAAAGGCAGCATCATGGGCAGCAACCCGCGCAGTGTGCTGTTTGGTGTGTATCGCTTCCTGCATAGCCTAGGCTGCCGCTGGCTGCATCCCGGCCAAGGCGGCGAAACAATCCCAAGCACAAGCCCCGCCTCCCATTCTGTCAGCCTTACAGACCGGCCATCCTACCGGCATCGTGGTGTTTGTATAGAGGGCAGCTGTTCGTTCGCCCATGTGCAGGATATGATAGATTGGATGCCAAAGGTGGGTATGAACGCCTATTTCAACCAGTTTTTCACCCCATTCGCCTTCTTCAACTACTGGTACAAAAGCCAAAACGACCCTGCCAGCTACGCAGAAGTTACTGCCATGGTAGAGGCCCTCACCGAAGGCATAAAAAAACGCGGCCTGCTGTACCACGCCACCGGCCACGGCTGGACATGCGACCCTATTGGCATACCTGGCAACGGCTGGGAGAAAGAAGAATTTACCATAACAGACCAGCAGCGCCAGCTACTGGCCGAAGTGGATGGCAAGCGCGAGGTATACCGAGGCATAGCCCTGAACACAAACCTCTGCTACTCTAATCCCGCCGCCCAGGGCAAAATCGTAACCGCAATCACAGATTATTGCCGCAGCCACCCTCAGGTAGATTATCTGCATTTTTGGCTGGCAGATGCCCCCAACAACCATTGCGAATGCGAAAGCTGCCGCCACACCCCGCCATCAGATTTCTATATAATGATGCTAAACGAAATAGACCGCATACTAACCGCCGAAAACATCCCCACAAAAATAGTAACCCTAATTTATTTCGACCTGCTTTGGCCGCCAGAAAGCCAAAAAATAATCAACCAGGATCGCTTCACCCTAATGTTTGCGCCCATCACCCGCACCTACACTCATCCTTTTACGGCCAGTGGCAGCGCCACCGGGCAAATACCGCCATTCCAGCGCAACAAGCTGAAAATGCCAAAAAGCATAGACGACAACCTGGCGCATCTTAAAACCTGGCAAAGCCACCTAACCGGCGACAGTTTCGACTTCGACTATCATCTAATATGGGACCATTATCACGACCCAGGCGGCCATGAATCCGCAAGAATCCTCTTTGAGGACATGAAAAACCTAGACAAAATTGGCCTAAACGGCATGATAAGCTGCCAGGTGCAACGCGCCGCCTTCCCCACAGGCTTGGCGATGTACGCAATGGCTGCCGCGCTGTGGAACAAAAATCAAGATTTCTCAAATGTAGCCGCGGCCTTCTACGCAGATATGTTTGGCGAGGCCGCCGCAGAAATGCAGCAATATTTCGCTAGCCTGTCTTTGCTTTTCCAGCCATCATACATGCGCGGCGAACAGCCATATGTAAACGAGGAAAGCGCCGCAAAATTCGCCAAAGCCCAAGAGCTAATACGCGAAATGCAGCCAAAACTAACCCAAAGCCAGACCCTAACCCATCACGCCAGCATCTGCCTATCCCTAGCCCAAGCCCTAGAGCTAAAAGCAAAAGGCCAGCAAGCAGAGGCAGAAGCAAAATGGCAGCAAGTGGTAGCCTATGCCAGCCAGGCAGAACCTGATATCCATCATCTTTTCGACACAAAATACTTTACAGATGTAATCGGCCGCACCATGCGAGGCGTGCTGCATTTTGGGTAAAATAGAAAGGTGACAACCATGCCAGATTTACTAGTAAAGCTATACAACATGCCAAAAATCGAATACGAGGCCAACATGGCCGCCCATGGCGTAAAAATAAAACGAGCTATGGCGCTAGACAAAAAACAGATACTAGAATTCGTAAAATCCAACTTTAACCCCCTCTGGGAGCATGAATGCGAACGTGCCCTATTCAACTCCCCCTCCAGTTGCTACATTGCCGAAAAAGACGCCAAAATAATAGGCTTCGGCTGCTACGATGCCACCGCACTGGGCTTCTTTGGCCCAACAGGGGTACACCCAGAAGCCCAAGGCCTTGGCATTGGCAAAGCCCTGCTGGCCCGCTGCCTAGAATCCATGAAGGAAAAGGGCTACGGCTACGCAATAATAGGCTACAGCACCAACGCCACAGCATTCTACGAAAAAATCGCAGGCGCGACGATAATAGAGGATTCCCTGCCAGAGCAGAGTGTCTATTCTAATATGGTTGGCAGGTAATATAGGTCTCAAGTTAAAACAGCAAATTGGAGCGATACACTGAAGCGCCAGAACAAGGCGATTTTAATTAAGGTTGGCACAAGATGGGCTTAGGCAATAAAAACACGCCACAGGCAAGCTCCTTGGCGGGTCTTTATTGCCCAAATACCATCTTAAAAATTAATAAATTTTGATGAGATTTTATGGTTATATAGCCGCTGCACAAAAAACTGCCTGCTTGCTGGGTAGCGAGTGATGAAATGACTACGCATAAAAAAGAGATGCTGCTTGTCATCTGTTATGATGACTACAGCATCTTTCTTTGAGGTTAGATATGACTGCATTTTAAATAGTTGGCATAAAACGATAATGGCGTTGCTTCATGTTTATATGCAAAAACATGAGATTATAACGGCCACGATCTCCTGCATCCTGCACATATTTGAATCCATCCGTACCCGACATGTTGACCGTACCGATAGATTCTCACGGGATACTGCATGGGCCTGTTTACATCGCAACATGCTATTTGAAATGGTGATATGCACACATAATCTGTTTGTACGTTAAGGACAGGCGCACCTAAATGGTCATATTGAAGCTCAAGTGTTGTAACTTCACCGCTAGGGCCAACCATTTCAAATTGAATGCCAGGTTGTAAAAATTCAAACGGCTGAACAGCATTAACTGCCGTTGCAAGGCCAAGGGACATTACTAACATCAATAGCAGAACCGATAGTTTATTTTTTTTCATATTCAAACTCCTTCCGCCCAGGCCTAGGCCTATATATTAACAACAATTGTGCAGCCAAAAGTCATCCTCCCTCTGCAAGTGATTGTATCATTATTGCTATATTATGTCAAGGCATGTTGTGTAATATTCTCACCCACTTGGATGCAACGCAAAGCATCTTCGTGTTGCAGAATGTTGTGCTTTTGGTTTGCACTGCTAAAACGCGGAATTATCACAACAAACTACGGCCGCGGCTTTGCGTTCGCCATTTTGCAGAATGACCATGAGGTGAGGGATGATGCAACTACTGCATCGCGCAGTGGCCAAAGATTGTCTACCAGCCGTACTTCTGCGCCGCGGTTGAATAGTTCTGCGTAGAGGTTGGTGTAGGTTATCATGTCGATAGGTGTTTCGGATTTTTGGCTTACATAGAAGCCCGCGGTTTCGTCAAAATAGAAATTTGCTGGGTCGAGTTCGTAGATGTATAGGGTTGCGTCTAGCTGCCGCTGATGCCAGGCGTTTTCTATGGCGACAACATGATGCGCGCCAGATGTGAAGAACTTTGTCATGTCGCCCGGGGTCACATTATCGCAAATGCGATAGCCTACGCGGGGGCAATCCCTAGGGAATAGCCAGTTTGGCAGCGCGGGCTGGGTAAGAGACCATACAAGCCCAGTGTTTGGGTCAAGCTCTGGGCGACGGGGAAGCCTTGGGTGAAACACTTCGATAGCTGGGTCTTCGCTTACGTGAAATAGTCGCATGATTAGCGCCCTTTCTACTTATTCGCGTATTTTGCGCTGCGCTTTTCTGCGCAGAAGATGTAATATCCATCGGCCTCGGTTATTCTCACGCCGCCGAAGATTGCGGTTAGCTTGTTTTTGTACCAGTCTTTGCGCTTTGTTACCATGTACATTTTGCCGCCTAGGGCCAAGCGGTTAAAGCCTTTTTCTATAAAATGTTTAGGTACACTGAAATCTGCGTGGTATGGCGGGTTGGATAGGATTAGGGTGAAGTCTTTTTCTTGGATGTTTTTGAAGCCGTCGCTTTGGGTGATTGTTATGCCTGGGGTGGCGTTTTTTGCGGCATTTTTGGTGGCTAGGGTTATTGCGTTTTTGTTGGAATCTGTCATGTAAATGTTTTCCACGCCTATCACTTTGGCGGCGTAGATGCCTACCGGCCCGTAGCCGCAGCCCAAATCCAGCAGCTTATCGCCAGGGGAGAGGGTTACCTCTGCCAACATGGCCAGGGTGCCTTTGTCTACACAGGTGGGGGAAAATACTGTGCTGTTGGTTTCGAAAGTTAAGTTGATGCCGTTTATAGTTTCTGTAAACATGGGGTTCCTCTTGTCGTTTGTATTTGCACCAATAGTATTGGCTGGGGCGGTGGATGTCAAGTTGTTCTAAGTTGTTGGGCTTGTACATAGATTAGAAGCAGATGGCAAAGAAGTCCAGTTGGCCCAAAATCGTACAAGCTAGATTGCAAACAATGGGACAAGCAAACACAGCCCATGCAAAAAATCCAGTTGGTCGGATTTTCCGACCAACTGAAAATTTCACAAACACCACGTACCAGCAACGCAATCCCCCGATATGCCCCCCCAAACCAACATCAAAGTTTTTTTGCTTCTTTTTTTTCAAAAAAAGAAGTGGAGGTGTCGGAGGCGAAGCCTCTGACGGTTTAAATAAAGGAGGCAACCCCAAAATGACCATCTTCCAAATAATTGCAGTGGGTATTATGGCTGCGGTTCTTAGCATTACTTTGAAGAAGCAGGTGCCGCAGGTTGCGCTTTTGGTTGGGATTATGGCCTGTGTGATTATTTTCCTTATGGTGCTGCCCATGCTTACAGAGACTGTGGGGCTGCTTACGCGGCTTGGGGAGATGGCCGGCGGGGATGCGGCTTATATTGGAATTGGCATTAGGGTGATTGGGGTGGCTTATATGACAGAGCTTGGTGCGAGTGTTTGCAGCGACGCAGGGGAAACTGCGATTGCGGCTAAGCTTGATTTGGCCGGGCGGGTGATAATTTTGGTGATGGCAATGCCTGTGATAGTGGATATTTTGCGGATTGTGATGGGGCTGCTGCCATGAAGGCGGCCAGCCCTGCGGATATGATGGGCATAATGCAGCTAGAGCGCTACGAAACTGGCGCCCTTAACATGCCGGGTATGCCTGGTTTTTTAGAGATTGTGCAAGATGCGATTGCTGGGCAGTTGGATTTGTCGCTGCCGGGGGTTTTAAATTTGTTCTTGGGGGTTATTTTTCAAGAATTTTTGGCCAACGGGCAGCTTGTGCGGCAGTTGCTTGTTGTGGCTATTTTGGGGGCGCTTATGAGCGTACTTACAGAGGCTTTTTCCCATAAGGGCGCAAGCGAGGCTGGTTTTTATGTAACTTATTTGATGGCGGTGCTGCTGGCAGTTTCATCTTTTTATCTGGTGGTGGGGGTGCTTACAGGGCTTGTGGATACAGTTAGCAACATAATGCGGGTGTCCATCCCCATGATGGCCGGGCTTATGAGCATGGGTGGGAATTTTGTGGGGGCCGCGGCGTTTCATCCGCTTTTGTTTATGGCCTTGCAGATTGTGGCCTGGTTTGTGTCAGGTTTCTTTGTGCCGCTAGTGCTGGGCGCGGCGGGGCTGGAGATTGCCAGCAAACTATCCCCAGACGGCGCAAAGCTGGACATGCTGGCAGAAATAGTAGGCAAAGTGGCCGACTGGGGGCTAAAAGGCATAATAGCCGTGTTCATGTTCCTGCTAACGCTACAGCGCATAACCGCACCAATAATAAGCAATGTAACCCTACGCACCTCCCGCAGCGTAGTGGGTGCAGTACCCATAGTGGGCGATGCCTTCACCGCCGCAATGGACACAGTGATAAACTTCAGCCAAGCCGCCAGAAGCGGCGTGCTGGTAGCCCTAGTGCTAATTCTATGCGCCGCCCTAATAGCCCCACTGGTAAAAATTCTAGTCCTGTCCACAATCTACAAGCTAACCGCTGCATTCCTGCAACCCATAGCAGACAAACGCCTAATATCTCTGATGAACGGCACGGGCAAATACATGCTAATGATGTTTAGCGCCGCGGCATTGCTGGGCGTGATGTGCGTGTACACCGTGGTGATATTGCTCACGTTTTGACAGCTTTAAACAAAGGAGACAACATATGCAAGCATTTTTTGAATACCTTCGGAATATAACATACTATCTGATGTTTGCTACGGTGGCCACCATGGTTGCACCTGCTGGCAAGTATCGTAAGTTTGTTTCGTTGGTTATGGGGTTTATTCTTTTGGCGGCTATGCTTGCGCCGCTGGCGCGGTTTAGTGGCGACATCCCTGTTACGCAGTGGTTCTCGGGGGTTGTGCCGGAGGGCGTTTCGCCAGATTCTGCCTATGCTACCTGGCGCAGCAGCTACCTTAGCCAGGCGTTTACCCAGCAGCTAGAGGCGCAGCTTGCCGGCATGCTTGGGCAGCAGGGTTTCCAGGTGCACAGCGCCTCCTTCACCTACGCGGATGATTTTAGCAGGCTCACCAGCGTAACAGTGGCCGCCAGCAGGGAAGAAGAAAACCGCCCGCGCCAGCCGTTTATCCGTATTCAGCCGGTGCAAGTGGGCGCGCCCCAAGCAGATAACCATTGCGAAACCGCTACAGAAATAAAAAGTTTAATTTCCCAATTCTACAATCTGGATAAGGCACATATACATGTTGAGGTGAGACACTAATGGCAGAAAAACCACAAAAGGCCTTGCAAAAATTCTTTGCGGGCAATAAGAAAATGCCGCTTTACCTGCTGGTGCTGGCGGCGCTTGGCGCGATGCTGCTTATGCTAAACAGGCTGGCAGCCCCGCCACCGCGGCCATCGCCGCAACAATACGCCCAAGTTTACGCGCTGCCTGAAATCCCCGCCCATGCAGCAGATTTCGCCTACGAGCGCGCCCTAGAGCAGCGCCTGGAGGAATTCTTCTCTATGATAGAAGGCGCAGGCCGCGTGCGCGTTATGGTAAGCCCGGCCAGCGGCCGCGAAACAATATTCCACACAGACACAAATGAAACCCGCAGCTACTCCACAATGCAAGACGCCCAGGGTGGCACAAGCGAAAGCCGCCAACAATCCACCATAGACACCACTGTAATAGTCTCCAGCCCGGGCGGCAACGCCCCCCTAATCACCCAAGAAATAGAACCCCGCATATCCGGCATAGCAATAATAGCCGAAGGCGGCGCAAATCCAATAGTTCAAGAAGCCATAACAAACGCCGCCCGAGCCTTGCTGGGGCTGGACGCGCATATGATACGGGTGCTGGTGATGAATTAAAACCGTCAGGAGCTTCGCTTCTGGATGCTTGAGCGAGCAGGTTGCGCAGCAACCGACCAGCTTCTGGCATATCCACAAACTTTAAACTTGTAATTTTGAGGCTAAGCCTTACAAATATGAAAGGGGCATGAAAATGTTTGTTTTAAAAAGGAATCAGGTGATTATCACCGCACTTGTAGTAATGATAGGCGTGGCCGGGTATTTGAGCTGGTCTGAAGGGCGAACTGCAGAAACAGCCGGCTACTGGTTAAACGACCAGGGCGAAATCCAGGCCTTAATCCACGACGACACCACATGGGTTAGCCTATTTGCAGACGACAGCCTAGTAGAACTTGGTGAGCCATGGTTCACCACCCACAACACAAATATAGCAATGGACGACAACCAAGCCTGGCCTGTGCTGGCAGAAATAGACCTTAATGGCACAGACACCACGCCGCAAGAAAACCTAACCGAGGCAGGGGAAGCAATTTTTGTGAACACAAACGCAGGCTCGTCCTTCTTTGTGCAGGCGCGCCTTAACCGCGAACAATTCCGCAGCAGCGAGCGCGCAATCCTAAACGATCTAATAAACAACAACAACATTGAAGCAGACCAGCGGGCCCGCGCCGCAGACGCAATGCTAGAAATCCAACGCAGAATCGAGCGCGAAACCGCCGCAGAATCCCTGATAGAATCCAAAGGCTTCGCAGAAACCTACGTCCGTATTTCCGACAGCGCCGTAGATGTAATAGTAAGCCGCGAAACCCTAACCGAAGCCGAAATGGCCCAAATAATGGATATAATCAAACGCAAAACCGGCATGAACGAGACTCAAATACACATCAGCCCATTGCGCAGGTAAATAAAAAAAACAGGCCTGGCCATCTTTGAAAGGATGGTAAGGCCTGTTTTACTTTTGATTCTATCGCAAGTATGATATCATCGTATGGTTTTTACTGTTGCAAATGGGAGGCTATATCATATGGTGAAATTGAAAGCGATAACGGAAGAGAATTATGAAGACTGCTTAGCTTTGAAAGTATCAGATAATCAAAGCAACTTCGTAGCTTCTAATGCGTATTCACTGGCTCAGGCCTGGGTGTTTTACAACACGGCATACCCCTTCGCCATTTATGCCGGTGATGTAATGGTAGGGTTTGTTATGATGAGCTACTTCAAACCTAAAGGCGTATACGATATCTGGCGGTTTATGATAGATAAGCGCTTCCAGGGCAAAGGATATGGCAAGGCCGCACTTGCTTTAGCCATTAAATATCTCAAGGAAGAACATAACGCAGGCGAAATCTCCTTATCTTTTGAGCCTAACAACAGTATTGCTGAAAAGCTATACGCCAGCGCAGGCTTCCAGCGGACGGGCGAAGTAGACGATGGCGAAATTGTCATGTGCTTATAGCCGCTCCACCTAAAAACATTCGCACAGAGCTTGTAAATTCCCCACAAGCCTTCGTCGCTAAAAACCTTGCGCACCGCTAGTGCGCGGCGGTTTTCAGCTCCTTGCCTTGCAAAAAATTTACTGCGCTCTGTGCGAATGTTTTTAGGTGGAGCGGCTATAAAAATCATATGAAATCTAATGGCGATAACGCGAAAAGAATAATGCGGCTTTGCCGCCTTTGGTTTCCCAGCATATAAAAAATGGTACCATACGGTACCATTTTTCCATGATTATGGTACCGTATGGTACCATTTTTTTGCCCAAAAACGACTTTTCGAAGCAAACCCAACATGAAAAATCCGCTATTTAAGCCGTTTGTTTGAAAAAATTAAAGTTCTTTATAAAAAAATTTTTTCAAATGTAACCCGAAACACAAAGCAAACCTTATGAAAAATTCTTCGGAGGTGCTGAAGGCGAAGCCTTTGGCAGCGTTACAATGCCCTTAGCACCTCGCCAACCTCTTTTAGCTTTTCCACTACATTTATGCCCTGCGGGCATTTTTCGTTACATATGCCGCATTCGGTGCATTCGGTTATTGGTGCGCCCCGTTGGTTGTTCCACATATTTTTGGCGTGGCTGGTTAGGCCGTATACATTGTGGTAGGTGTAGGCGTTAAAGATATGTGGTATGTTTATGTCTTTGGGGCATGGCATGCAGTAGTTGCAGCCGGGGCAGTATAGGTCAGATAATTTTTTCAGTTCTTCCATCATTATTGCGGCTTTGTTGAAGGTGTCTTCTGTCATGGGGGTTTGTAGGTTGGCTACTTTTAGGTTACCCTCTAACATGTCCATGTTGCCCATGCCAGACAGGGCACATGATACGTTTTTATTACCCAGCACAAAGCGCAACGCCAGCTCTGGTGTGGAGAAATTTTCGCCAAGTAGTTTTTCTGCCAGCACAGATGGCACGGATAGGCGGCCGCCCGCCACTGGCCCCATGGCTACCACACCCAGGCCTTTGCTGGCCAAGTAGTCTATGTTTTTTTCGTGGGAACGATCTAGCAAATTGTATTGTAGCAGCACAGATGCAAATATTTCGAAATCCTCCACTATATAGGGGATATCTTTTACGTCGCCGTGGTAAGAGAATGAAATATGCTTGATTAGGCCTCCGTTTATGGCTTTTTCTACTTCCTTTTTTAGGCCGAATTTTATGATTTTATTGTCGTAGCGGTCTTTGCTTATGCCGTGCATGTGGTAGAAGTCGATGTAATCCATGTCTAGCAGGCCTAGCTGTAGCTCTAACATGCGGCGGAAGTCTGCGGTGCTATGCACTTCGTCCATGGGGATTTTCGTAGCTACCATTACTTTTTCCCGTTCCATTAGCTTTACGGCTTTGCCAAGGGCTGCCTGGCTTTTAAAATGGCAGTAAAATTGCGCGGTGTCGAAGTAGTTTACGCCTGCGTCGTAGGCAGCTTTTAACATGGGGATGGCTTTTTCTTCGTCTACAATGAAGGTGTGGTCGTTTTGGGATTCGTACCAGGACATGCCTTCCCTGGCGCGTTTTTCTTCCTCGGTCATCTCTGCTATTTTAATTTCTGGCAGCCTCATACAGCCGAAACCCAAAGCGGAGATTTTTTTGCCTGTTTTGCCAAAATCGCGATAAATCATGTAGCACCATCCTTATCTTTTTGGTTTATAGTGATATAATTCTAAATCGATCTCACCTGCCGCGGCAAAAACGCCCGAAACGCCTTGTCCCGGCGTTTCAGATACCTCACAGATTAGGCCAGATTTATTTCACTGTAGTATAACATATACAAGCTCGCTGCCGATATTTTCTTGGGCAATTATTTCGCCCTGCATTTCGCCGCTGACAATGGCTGCCTCGAAGCGGGCGGCGTAGTTTTTGCCCATGCCTTTTTCCCGGCCGCCCAGGCTTTTTAATGGGTAGGTAATTACCAGATGTTTTGCGTTAACTTCTCGGGCTAGGGCAAAGCCACGGCCCGGGGCTTGAGCTTCCAGCACCGGCAGAAGCTTTTGCATGTAGGCGATATCTACCTGGTGGGCGGGGGTTTGGATGGCTAGGTCTGTGCATGCAGCGGCTTGGGGCAGGCCGGTTATGGCGAAGAATTGATTAAGTAGGGCTGCCGTGCGTATGTCTATATCGTAGGCATAGTATGTTTTGGGCGGCGCTGGCATATGCAGCAAGGAGAATGGGTTGAAGCCGCAGCCCAGGTCTAGTATTGTTTCTGCCGGGCCAGCATGGGCTGCCACAAATGCGTGGAACTCTTCTATATGGGGCAGGCGCTCTCGGGTGGAGGCATGCAGCTGCATTATTTGGGTGGCGGTGGCTTTTATATCCCCTGGGCTGGCCAGCAATGCGGCGGCTTTTTTGTGGCTACTGCCGCTGCTGTATGCGCCGTACATTTGATGCAGCCTGGTTTTGGTGGCTTTTAAGGCATCCTGTGGTTTCTTATGCTTGACTGATTCTTCTTTGTATATTCGTTCCACCAGGGCTGGGTGCAGCATGTCGTATTTCCCGCTTATTATCATTGCAGGGCCTCCATTAGCATGGTGAAAAAGCGCAGGTTATGGATGGTAGCCAGCCGCAGCCCCAGGCCGTCGCCAATGCTTAGTAGATGCCGCAGATAACCGCGAGAATAGTTGCGGCAAGTGTGGCAGTCGCAGATTTTTGATATTGGGGCGCCATCGCGCCTGTAAATGTCATCCAGAATGTACATATGTTTGTAGAAGTTGTTGCTGGTATCTATATCCGTGGGGCTTTGGTAGTCTTCATTGAAGATGTACAGGCGGTTATGCCGCGCCTCACGGGTGGGTATCACGCAGTCGAATAGCTGCCAGCCCATTTTCACACAGGCCACGATATTTTCTGGCCGGCCTATGCCCATGGCGTATTTAACATGCCCGGGGGGGATTAGCTGCGCGGTATGGGCCAAAATCTCTTCGGTAAGGCGGCCATCGCCGTCTAGGGGCCAGCCCCCAAAGCCGAAACCGCTGTAGCCCATGTCTAGCAGGGCCTGAGCGCATTCTTGGCGCAGGTCGTTGTGGTTGCCCCCTTGGATTATACCAAATAGCTGGCCTTCGCCCCTCATGCTTTTGAAGGTATCCATGCATTTTTTGCCCCAGCGGATGGTTACATCCACGGCTTTTTTTTGCAGTTCTGGAGGGTCGTCTGGGTGGGTGCAGTAGTCTAGCGCCATTAGGATATCTGCCCCATAGGCTAGCTGGGATTGTATACATTTTTCCGGCGAAAGCACGGTTTTTTTCCCATCGCGCCGGAAGATTATCTCGTTTGGGCGGATTTCGCCAAGGGATGAGTTTTCCCGCAGCAGCGAGAACACCTGGAAACCGCCAGAATCTGTAATTATTGTACCATCCCAGCCGCTAAAGCGATGCAGCCCACCCATGGCTTTTACCGTGGCTGCGCCAGGCTTGGTCATTAGATGATAGGTGTTCATTACCACACCTTGCACGCCGCAGGCCGCAAGGTCGCTGGCATCTACACAGCGCACCACGCCGCGTGTGCCATCTGGGAAAAACGATGGGAGGATAACTTTGCCGTGGGCTGTGGTTAGTTGAGGTTTAGACATTTTGGCCTCCGGGATTTTGGTTGGATTTTGCAAATGCAGTTGGTCGCAAATTGCGACCGACTGCGTTTTAACTGACGGCGGAATAACGGCATGAGGTTATTCCACCTGCTGCAACAAGCCTTTCAGCCTAAGCATAGCGTTGTATATTTCCTTTTTTGGCAGTTTCTCGTTCATGCTGCGCAGTTTGGCGCTGGCGTCTTTTAGGTTGCAGCCGTGCTTCACCATGATATCCACCAGTTGTGATTCTAGGCTTGTGGTTTCTTCGCTGGCGGCTTCTGGTGCGGCTTCTGGTAAATTCACCACGCAGGTGTACTCGCCTTTTTCGTGGTCTGGGTTTTGGGGTAATTCTTCCAGAACCGCTGCCACCACACCCCGGTAAACCCGCTCGAATTTCTTGGTTAAGTCGTTACAAATGCAAACCTCTGCCCCTGGGAATACCTCCGCAACCACCCCAAGGGTGGCCACTATGCGCCGCGGTGATTCATAAAAAACCACCGCACCACGTTGCCCCGCCAGTGCTTGGGCAATCTCGCGCTTTTTCCGCGGCAAAAACCCCATAAAACGAAACCCATCCAAGTCAAACCCAGAAACAGAAAGTGCCGCTACCACCGCAGAAGCCCCGCAAACCGCCACAACTTCCACCCCTGCCGCCGCTGCCATGCGCACCAGCCTATGCCCAGGGTCCGAAATAGCAGGCGTACCAGCATCCGAAACCAGCGCAACCCGCTTGCCATCCAGCATCTGCTGCACAAAAAAATCTCCGCGCTTTTCTTCATTAAATTTATGGCAGGAATAAACCGGCACGCCGCTAATCCCAAAATGCGCCAAAAGCGCCCGGCTATGCCGGGTATCTTCTGCCGCAATAATATCAACTTCCCGCAGCACCCGCAGCGCCCTGGCCGTGATATCCTCAAGGTTGCCGATGGGTGTTGCCACTACGTATAGGGTCATAGGTTGCTCCTTATATTAAAACCGTGGGTTTCGCTCCGGGACGCTTGGCCAGCCGGTTTCTTCCGGGTTGTCTCTGGAAAAGCAGAAAAAAACTTTAGCGCTGGATATGGCCAAACATGCGTCTTGTAGAAAACTTTATTACCGCAGCCAAAGCAACTATATGCAAACTATTTCCCATGCCCAAACTTCCCGTAAGAAACCCTGTCTTCAAAAGCCATGCGCCCACGGCGCGAGCCTTCGCCCTTAGGTTTGCCCACTGGCAAAACCGCCCAAAGGTACATAGTATCCGGCGCGCCCAGCACTTGGGTGGCCTTCGCCCTGTTGGCCGCGTCAAAATAAGGGCTGTCTAACCACAGTGACGAATACCCCTGGGCAGTGGCAGCCAGCAACATTTGCGTAACAGCCGCAGAATAATCTTCTTTCTCGAAGTTAAACACGCCCGGCTGCACCGGGGTGATGGTGGTATCTGTAAGCACCGCAATGGCCGCAGGTGCAGTGGCCAGCCCCGCCGTGCTGCTAACGGCGGCTAGTGGGTCTATGCTTGCCCGGTTTGGTAATATGATAAACCTTACCACCTGGCGGTTAACGCCATTTGGCGCGTTAATCCCGGCCTGGCATATTTTTTCCAGCACTTCTAGTGGTACGGCGTCTGGCAGAAACTCCTCTTTGTGGGAATATCGGGCGTTTAAGGCTTCAAAGAAATCCATATTTGACATCCTCCTAGGCTTTTTTCATAGTATAGCATAGTTTGTTGCGTTGTGGGTAGCCGGGGGGCTGGCTTGGGGAGGGGTGTTTACCCTGCACTAAGGCCACTAATCGCCGCGGAAAAACCGCCCGCAGCGATGGTCGGCAACTGTTTAGGGTAAAACCCCTCCCCAAACCAGCCCCTCTACGCGAGAATCAACTAATTACAATATGTAATTAGTTGAAATTGAAATCGGGAATATCCCAATGCCATTCCATCATATAATCCATAAGTTAAAGTTTTTGCCCAGCTTTTATAAAAAGCAAGTGAAGCTGCCAGAGACGAAGCCCCTGGCAGTTTAAATAAAACTTGAATATCCCAGCAAAATGTCATACAATTAAGGTAGCAAATTAAGGCAGCAAAACTGCCAACTGGAGGATATAAATGAGGAAGCCATTATTGTTGGAAAAGTGGGATTTTATTGTGTTGCTGGGTGAATCTGGCGGCGGCAAAGGCACTCTTGTGCAAAATATATTAAAGTATTGGCTTCCGGAATTGCATACCGCAAGCATGGGCGATGTTTTTCGCAAGAAAGCCGCCGTTGACCCTGTTATAAAAGAGCTTACAGAAAAAGGCGTGCTTGTAGACGACGAAATCACATGCCGCGTGTTTAGGGAATTTGCCCTGGACCACACGCCGGGGCTTATAGATGGCTTCCCGCGCAGGCGCGAGCAGGCAATAGATTTGATACGTTTTGTAAAAGATAACGGCTGGCGTGTGCTTGTTGTGGATTTGCAATGCAGCATAGAGCGCATTATCCAGCGGCTGCTGGCGCGCCAGCGTGCAGACGACAATTTGAATATCGTGTATAAACGACATACAGACCACAAAAACCTACACCCAGCAGTAATGGAAGAGTTGCGCACCAGGCCAGATTTATTTGATATCATAACCCTAGACGGCAACAATGATAGCGAAGTTGTGTTCACCTCCTTTTTGCTTGGGGTGCTAAGGCTTGTTGATATGCTGTATTTCTACGATATGACAGATGTACGCACCACCTTTGGGGTAAATGGCAACGAGACCACTGTTAACCCGGCTATAAACCGCTGGATATGCGGCTTCTTGCAAAGCATTCAAAAGAAAATGACCCAGGCAGAGGGCAACAAGTGACAGATAAACCAGCCGCTTTTGATGGGCGGATAGCACCCCTGGCCGCCAGGATGCGCCCCACCAACCTAGACGAATGGGTTGGCCAAGAGCATATAATAGGCAAAAACACGCTACTTTCCCGGGCAATAAAGGCGGATAAAATCACATCGCTAATATTCTATGGGCCGCCTGGTACGGGCAAAACCAGCCTAGCCAAAATAATTGCCGGCGCGACAGAATCAATTTTCACCCAAATAAACGCCACCAAGGCCGGCATAAAAGACATCCACAGCGCCATAGAAGAGGCAAAAACGGGCATGTCCTTCTACAGCAAACAGACGATACTATTTGTGGATGAAATCCACCGTTTCAATAAATCTCAGCAAGACGCGCTGCTGCCACATGTGGAAGACGGCACGGTAATTCTAATAGGCGCAACAACAGAGAACCCGTACTTTGAGGTAAACAACGCCCTCACATCCCGTTCTATGGTGTTCGAGCTGCGCCAGCTTTCCATTGAAAACATAACAACCCTACTAAACCGTGCGATAGCAGACAAAGACCGGGGGCTGGGTTACCTGCAAATAGAAGCAGACCCAAGCGCCCTAGACTTCCTGGCAGATATGGCCGGGGGCGACGCCCGCGCCGCCCTAAACGCCCTAGAACTAGCCGCCCAAACCACTGCACCAGAACCCGTCACAAACATAATAAAACTAACCCCAGAAGTAGTGGCAGAATGTATCCAAAAAAAGACAATCCTATACGACAAAAACGGCGACAAGCATTACGACACAATCTCCGCCTTCATAAAAAGCATGCGCGGGTCAGACCCAGACGCCGCCCTATACTACCTAGCCAGGATGCTACAAGCCGGCGAAGACCCAAAATTTATAGCCCGGCGCATAATAATAAGTGCCTCTGAAGACGTAGGCAATGCAGACCCACACGCCCTGCAAGTGGCCGTGGCCGCCGCAGAAGCCGTAAAATTTATAGGCCTGCCAGAAGGCCGCATAGCCCTAGCCCAAGCAGTAACCTACATCGCATGCGCCCCCAAAAGCAACGCCGCCTATCTAGCCATAGGCGAAGCCCTAAACGACGCCGCCAGCATAACAATAAAAACCATCCCACCCTACCTACAAGATTCCAGCTACAAAGGCGCAAAAAAACTAGGCCGCGGCCTAGGCTACAAATACCCACATGACCACCCCGGCCACTACGTAACCCAACAGTACCTGCCAGACGAATTAAAACACCGAACCTACTACCGCCCTACAGAAAACGGCGTGGAAAAAAAGATAGGTGACGCTCTAAAGAAATTACGGCCAGATAGGGAATACTAGGGCATTGGGGGCCTCTCCCACTCCACAAACATTTCATAAGGTTAGTGGGGGTGTCGTGAGCAAAATCTCTGACGGTCTTAAACAAAAGGAGATGATACATGTGATTACTACTAACATGCACGAGCTTTACAAGATTGTTAATGGTGAACATGCTGACCCGCATTTTGTGCTTGGTATGCACGATGTTGAGCTAGACAAGGGTGTGCATACGGTGGTTCGCGTGTTTAATCCTGATGCGGCTAAGGTGGAGGTGCTTGCCCCGGCAAAGGGTAAAGCCAAGGCCAAGTCGCATGAAATGCAGCTGGAACATAGTATGGGATTTTTTACAGTAGTGATGCCTAAGCAGGCACATTATCGGTACAAATTGCGTTTTACTGGGCATGATGGTGCAGTTTGGGAGGCTTGGGATTCTTATACCTTTGCACCTGTGCTAAGCGAGCTGGACTTGCATCTGTTTGGCCAGGGTACACATTACGAAATTTATAATAAGCTTGGCGCGACCCCTATGGCCATAGACGGCATTGAAGGGGTTCTTTTTGCGGTGTGGGCGCCAAATGCGGCGCGCATAAGCGTGGTGGGGGATTTTAACGGCTGGAACGGCTTGCGCCACCCCATGCGCCACCTTGGCACATCTGGCATTTGGGAAATTTTTGTGCCGGGCTTGCAGAATTATGATAAATATAAATTCGAGATAAAATCACATACGGGGCAGTTTTTCTCAAAATCAGACCCATATGCGTTTTTCGCAGAGCTTCGCCCAAGCACCTCGTCCATGGTGTTTGATATCGAGGGTTATGAATGGAACGACAGCAAATGGATGAAATCGCGGGACAAAAAGAGCCCACTAGACGGCCCTGTAAATATCTACGAGCTACACCCAGGCAGCTGGCGGCGCGTGGCAGAAGAAGGCTACCGCTTCCAAAGCTGGCCAGAGCTTACCGCAGAGCTGATTCCATATGTAAAGGAAATGGGCTACACGCATATAGAGCTGATGCCCATTGCAGAGTTCCCATTCGACGGCTCTTGGGGGTATCAAGTTACTGGTTATTATGCCGCCACCAGCCGCTTTGGCAACCCTCATGAATTTATGGCATTTGTGGATGCCTGCCATCAAAACGGCATAGGTGTGATAATGGACTGGGTGCCTGCCCATTTCCCCAAAGATGCCCATGGCCTGGCCAGTTTTGACGGCACGCATTTATACGAACATCAAGACCCACGCCTTGGCGAACACCCAGACTGGGGCACGCTTATTTTCAATTATGGCCGCAGCGAAGTGAAAAACTTCCTGATAGCCAATGCTCTTTTCTGGATAGAAAAATATCACCTAGACGGCCTGCGGGTAGATGCAGTGGCATCTATGCTGTACCTAGATTACGGCAAAAAGCATGGCCAGTGGGTTCCCAACAAGTACGGCGGCCGGGAAAACCTAGACGCAGTAGAGTTCATGAAACATATGAACTCCATAGTAAATGGCAAGCACCCCAATGTGCTTATGATTGCAGAGGAATCCACAGCCTGGGCGGGCGTGACCAGCCCCGCCGAACACGGCGGCCTGGGCTTTAGCCTAAAATGGAACATGGGCTGGATGAACGACTTCCTATCATACATGGCCAAAGACAGTATCTACCGCAAGCATCACCACCACGACCTCACATTTAGCATGATATACGCCTATTCCGAGCGGTACATTTTGGTGCTAAGCCACGACGAAGTAGTGCATGGCAAAGGCTCGTTGGTTAACAAAATGCCCGGCGATACCTGGCAAAAATTAGCCAACCTACGTGCCGCATACGGCTTCATGATGGGCCACCCAGGCAAAAAGTTGCTGTTTATGGGTGGCGAGTTTGCCCAGTTTGAAGAATGGAGCGAGGCCCGCACCATAGAATGGCATCTGCTAGACGAATACGAGCATCACCGCCAAATGCAAGCCTTCGTAAAGGACCTAAACCACCTGTACCTAAACGAAGCCGCCCTATGGCAAAAAGACTTTGCCAGCGATGGCTTCCAATGGATAAGCAGCCAAGACAACCAGCGCAGCATAGTAAGCTTCTACCGGGTGGCCGAGAAAAAACGCCGTAGCAAAGCAGACCAAGCCGAAAAAGGCAGCAAATACGAATACCTGGTTTTTGCCTGCAACTTCACCCCCTGCCCGCACCTAGACTACCGTATAGGCCTGCCAGTACAAGGCGAATATGTAGAAATTCTGAACAGCGACAACGAAAAATACGGCGGCAGCGGCATAATCAACCCCGACAAACTAACAGCCCAAGAGCATCTATGCGACGGCCGCGAACTGAGCGCGCCAATAAAGCTACCTCCGCTGGGTGTGGTTGTGCTGAAATGCGTGGTTGGATAGGGCGGAAGTAAAACCTACAAAATGGATTGTGTATAGTGAAACAAATGAAAAACGGTCTCACCCAAGCAGCATTTGAAACGCCGAGATAAGGCAGTTCAGGTGCAGTTTGGGCGAGACCGTTTCTCATTTATTTCATTATGTAATCTGACCGGCTACCATAATCCAGAAATAAAAAATCCAGTTGGTCGGATTTTCCGACCAACTGGATTTTGAAAATTACATCACTCATACCGCAGCGCTTCAATAGGGTCTAGCTTCGCAGCCCGGTTGGCGGGATATATGCCAAAGAAAACGCCTATGGCCATGGAGAACAACATGCTACCCACAATCACTCCAGGTGAAATCACCAGCGGTACGCCAAAGAGATTGGCTGCCAGGCCACCAATTACCACCCCTAGTATCATGCCGATAATGCCGCCGCAAAGAGCTACAATTAGTGATTCTATTACAAACTGGAAGCGAATATGGTAGTTTTTAGCACCAAGGGCTTTTCTTGTGCCTATTTCGCGGGTGCGTTCTGTCACGCTTACTAGCATGATGTTCATAACGCCTATGCCGCCCACCAGTAAGGATATGCCAGCTATGAAGGCGATAGCTAGGGATATAGAGCTCATCATCACGGCTATGGTGTCTAGCAGCGAGGCCATGTTCATACTGCTGGCGCGCCAGAACTCGTTGTTTTCGTACAAGATATCGAAGAAGGCTTGGATTTCGTCTGTGAGGTCGTGTACGTTGCGGTGTGGCGCAGCAACTATGGTGATAGATTGCCAGCGGTCGCGGTGAAGGATACCATGGCTGGCAGTGGTGAGCGGGATGTATAAGTTTGTGGGGGCGTTATCGTGGCCGGGCGGGCCTACTTGCACAAAGCCAGATTGCTGGGCAATGGTGTACACCCCTATGATGGTGTATATTTCAATAGAATTGTGCAAAAACAGCCGCACCTGCTGGCCAATGGGGTCTACATAATCTGGGAACATACGCGCTACAAGGCTGTCTGAAACCACGGCTACCATTGCGTTTTGTGCAAGGTCTTCGTTGTCTATAAGGCGGCCGTCGGTTAGTATCATATTGCCCATGCCCATCATGCCGCCGCCAGATGCGAAATAATCTGGATTTGCGCCTATTGCATGTACATTTGCGTAAAGCTCTAGGTCGCGCACTTGTACGCTATTGGCCAAGGTGCGGCTAAGGGCAATGCCAAGAATATCTTCGCCAAAATAATGGCGCATGTCTTCTATCATTTGGTCCGATATTAAATCTTCTGGGGTTGGGCGGCGGCCTGTGATAGACCACGAGCCCATGAGGGCAAACTCGTCTTGCTCGTCATTGTCTGGGTCGCGCTCTGTGATGCCCACCATTATATTGTCTGCGCCAAGCATGGCCAATTCGTCTGAAACAGTGGCAGATAGCGCATCACCTATTATCATGATAGCGATGATAGACATGATACCAATGATAATGCCAAGCATAGTAAGCAGCGCGCGCATTTTATTGGCCACTAGAGATTGCAATGCCAGGCCGATATTCTCAAGTATCATACGCACACCTCCGCAGCAGTATCCGGCCGCGAGGCGTGCATGGAAGCTTCTCCTGCATTTTCGCGGGATTGCCCGCCCGGCGAGGGCGTATCTGAGATTATTTGGCCGTCGCTTAGGGTTATTATGCGGTCTGTTTGTTGGGCTAGTTCGGGGTTGTGGGTGATTATTATTACGGTCTTTTTTTGTTGGCGGTTTATTTTGGTGAAGATGTCCATAACCAGGTCGCCTGTTTTGCTGTCTAATGCGCCGGTGGGTTCGTCTGCTAGTATGATGGCGGGGTCGTTTATAAGGCTACGGGCTATGGCTACGCGCTGCTTTTGGCCGCCGGAGAGTTCGTTGGGCATATGGTCCATGCGGTCGTCCATTTCTACTAGCTTTAGCAGCTCTTTGGCTTTTTTGTAGCGCTTGCGCTTGGAGACACCCATGTAAAACAGTGGCAGAGCTACGTTTGACAAAGCCGTAGTGCGCGGGATTAAGTTAAAGGTTTGGAATACGAAACCTATCTTCTGGTTGCGTATTTCGGATAGCTGGCCATCTTTCATTTTGGCTACTTCTACGCCGGCTAGGGTGTAGTCGCCTTCTGTGGGGCGGTCTAATGCGCCCATGATGTTCATAAGGGTGCTTTTGCCGCTGCCGGATTGGCCTACTATGGCCACAAATTCGCCCTCGGCTATTTTTATATTTAAGCCTTTAAGCACGGTTAGTTCGTTTGGCTCGCCTATGAAGTATTTTTTTACGATATTGGTTAGCTCTAGCATGTTTACCCCCTAGCATCTGCCGCCCTGGCGAAGATGTTTAGCCCCGGGTTTAGGCCGCTGCCATAGACTTCTGCATGGGTGGAGGTGCGTAGGCCAACGGAAACCGGGATGGGCAGGATTTCGTATTCATATTCCCCGGGGATGCGGGTGTATACATTGCCAGCGGGGGAAATGGCGGAAAGTGGCACACTGAAAACATCATGCCTGTAGTCTGTAACTACATTTATGAAGGCATTCATGCCAATGCGAACGTCTTGATCTGCGGTGTCTATGGCGGCACGGATTTCAAATTCTACGCTGGTGGAGCCTGCTGGGGATACGGCACGGGGTGAGATAAAGGTGATTTCTGCGCCATAAACACGGTCCCCTGTTACCTCTGTGGTAATGAGGGCGGGCAGGCCAAGGCTAACCTCACTAAGGCTGTGTTCACGGATGTTGGCTGCTACGTACAGGTTATCCACATCTTCTATGATTAGCAGCACACCGCTGGCAGCCGCGCCAACGGATGTGTTAATTTGGGTAACAACGCCGCTGATTGGGGCTTTAATTTGGCCTTCTGGCAGCATGTTTTGCAGGCGCTGCAGGTTGGCGGTTTGCATCTGTATATTTGTACCAGATGTAGCCGGGCGTGCTTCGGCCTGAGCTAGGGTTTCTTGTGCGCTGCGCAGGCCTATTTCTGCCGTAGCTATTTGAGCTTGTATATCTGTGATGCTGCGCTCTAAGGCAGTTACTATATCTTGCCGGGCTGTGGTGTAATCTTCGCTGGCGCGGTATAGGTCGCTGGCGGCGCGCTCGCTGGCGCGACGGGCGTCTTGCAGGTTGTTGGAGGCTAATGTAAGGCGATCGCTGGCTAGGGTTTCTGCATTGCGGCGGGCGCGGGCCAGGTCGCTATGGGCGCGGTCGTAGTTGCGCTGTGCGTCTTCTACTGCGTTTTGGGCGTTATTATAGCGGGTTTCTGCCGCGGTGATTGCGCGGCTGCGGAGGTCTTCGGCGTTGTCTATATGGTTGCGCCTTGCGGTGGTAAGGTTGTTGCGGGCGCGCTCTAGGGCGGCCTCGGCATCTTCTGTTGCACGGCGGGCATTTTCATGCTGGGTGCGGGCGGTGTCTATGGCTGTTTGTGCGGCCTGCTGGGTTTCTGGCGAGGCAAAGCTAAGGTTCCATTGATGCCAGGCCTCGAAGTATCGATGTGAGGCTGTGGCCTCATCGTTGCGGCGGCGGTCCAGGTTGGTTTCTGCGTCTGTTATGGCGTTTTGCAGGGCGGTTTCGTCTAGGCGGTCTGCGGCGTTGCGGCGTTCTTCGTCTAGGTCTTCTGCGGCGTCTGCCAGGTCTGATTGGCGGCGCTGTAGGTTGATTCTACTGTCGTTGATTCTATTTTGAAAGTCATAATCGTCGAAGTCGTATATTGCCTCGAATAAATCTGCCTCAGCAGTTTGAAAATCTTCGGTTCTTCTGGCCAGGTTAAGCTCGGTGTCTGCCACCACGCGCTCTAGCATATAGGTGTCGAAAGGGGTATTTAGTTCTTCTATTGCATCTGCCAGGTCTGCCCTAGCGTTGGATAGGGCTAGGTTGTTGCGCTCTAAAGTGGCCCGGGCAGATTCCACATTGGTGCGGGCGTTGGTGATGGCGTTGGCGTTGTTGCGCTCTTCTTCAGAGGTGGTGCGCTGGGCGTTTATAAGGCTAAGCTCGGTTTGCACTATGTCGTTTTCTATATGCGACATGTCTAGCCTAATGATTAAATCCCCGGCTTCCACCCTGTCGCCTACATCTACAAGAATCTCTTGCACCGGGCGGGTTTGGGTAGAAAACACATGCTGAGTCTCTGCGCTGCGAACCACCCCAGATGCAGATAACATGCGAGAAAGCTCTGTATGTTCCAATGTAACCATCTGTGGCGAGAAAGCCGTGACTGTGCTATCGCCGCCGCCTATAAATGTTTGCGCCAAAAACAAGCCCGCACCCACCAACAAAACGGTTATGATTAAAGGCGTCAGCCATTTTCTTTTCTTTTTTTGCATTTTTTGCCTCCTATGAATTGCAGACTAACCCAGCTATTCTATATTATGTGCGGGTTAATGTCTATATTTTTAATGCAGCTATTTTGTGGGAAAAGCATAAATGCGCTTTGCCTCCACTGTAATATACGGTGGCTGCGGCAGAAAGTTTGATGACATTAGAGTTCTTCTGAAATTGCAAGGGATTGAAAATGTAACTTTTCCGAAATCCACTACGGGGATTTCGGAAGAAGTCTATTGTATATTGTCGCGAGATTAAAATGGGTTCATTTTTTGTGAAGATGGCTTTTGAGTTTAACTAACTCGACTTTTTGGCCAGCTGAGAAATTTGGCGATGGCGAGTTTTATTTTCAGTTGGTCGGAATTTCCGACCAACTGAAAATAAAACCGGCCAGAAAACCCTTCGCGGGGCTATACATAGCCACCACCTAAAACCCTTGTGAGCCGCTAAAACACGGCGGTTTTTAGATTCTCGTCTTGCGAGAAAATTTCCCGTGTTCTATATGGGATTTTTTTGGCGGAGCGGCTATATTTATACAAGCCGCCCACAGCCCTTGAATTTTGTGGGAAGTTAGTATTTATCCATGAAACATCTGCCACATTTAACCATAAACGCCTTGACACTGGCTTTTTATCTAGCTATACTAACCAAAGCCTGTGCTAGTTGGGGAAGTAGCGGCTCCTTGTAACTTGCAATCCGCTATAGCAAGAATGATGCCTTCCGGAGGCTCCTCTGTTTTGAAGCCTGCCCATGGAAAGTAGTGTTGACAGCCAAGTCCTGCGCAATGGACACTTGTGAACCGTGTCAGGTCAGGAATGAAGCAGCACTAAGCAAGCCCGTTCATGTGCCGCGGGGCAGCTTGGCTCGAGCCAACTACCATGGTTACGTTCAGGGCGGAATGTCGATGGAAGGCGCATAGGCTTTTTGAAAAAAGCAAAGCGAGAAAACCATAGGGGAAGTTGCCCCTAGAACTACAGCATGCGCGCACAGCGCGCACCCGCAACGCAGTGAGGAAATGGAGCTTGGCTTCGCCAAGCGTAATGGCGGGGTGTAGGGGCAGCGCCCCTACTTTAATCAAGGAAATGGAGCTTGGCTTCGCCAAGCGTAACGGCAGGGTGTGGGGGCAGCGCCCCTACTTCAATGGAGGTTTATAATGTCAGATACAGCCCTGGTAAGTTGCGGTGGGCTGGTTATACATCGGAATAAGGTGCTGCTTTTATTTAAGAACCGAAACGGGCGGTACAAAGGGTGGGTGCTGCCAAAGGGCAGCCTAGAACCCGGTGAAACACTAGAAGAAGCCGCATTACGGGAAGTTAAGGAAGAGGGCGGAGTAGAAGCCCAACTTCAAAAATATTTAGGCAAAACGCAATATTCATTCAAAGATATACCGGGGCAAACCGGCATAGTAACAAAAACCGTGCATTGGTACCTAATGGGCGCAGATTCCTTCCATTGCAAGCCCCAGGCAGAAGAATTTTTTGCAGATGCGGGCTTCTACAAGCAGCACGAGGCCCAATATCTATTAAAATACGACGACGAACGGCGCATGATGCGCGCTGCGTTTATAGAACGTGACAGAATGAGACATTCTGAGAAAAAACAGAAGAAGGGATGAAAAAAATGAACAAAATATCCGAATGGAGACTGGCAAGAAAACTGCAAGCAAGCGGCAGGCGCGGCATAATAGTAGGCCTAGCGATAGCAGCCTTAGTATGCCTAATTATCGCAATAGTAATCATAAAAATGAAATGGATAAAAACCCATTTTGGCTGCTGCAGCATGCTAGAAGACGACTTCGTAGATGACGACTGCTGCGAAGAAGGCTGCGATTTCGACGGCGAAGGTGATTTTGAATAAAGATAGGACCGTGGGCTTCGCCCACACCCACTTCTTTTTTTGAAAAAAAAGAAGCAAAAAAACTTTAACATTGAAATTTATTAAGCGAAGCTTTGGCAAAGCTATAGGCCGTAAGAATGTGGTTTTCATTCTTGCGGCCTATTGCTTTGCCCCCAGCCAAGATGCAGTAAAGCCAACAAGGATAAAGTTTTTTGCCCCTCTTTTTTTCAAAAAAGAGGGTGGGTGTGGGCGAAGCCCACGGTTTTAATTCCAATCCACTTATGCTATAATCACAGGAAAACGCAAAGGGAGGTATTTTATGTACGATTTCAATACTGTGCAACAGGCAGACCCGGCGCTGGCCGATGTTATTATGCAAGAGCTTGCCAGGCAGCGAGCAAATATTGAACTTATCGCTAGTGAGAACTTTGTTAGCCCTGCGGTTATGGCTGCTATGGGGTCTTATCTTACCAATAAGTATGCAGAGGGTTACCCTGGCAAGCGTTATTATGGCGGTTGCGAAAAGGTGGACTTGGCAGAGCAGCTGGCCATTGATAGGGCTAAGGAGATGTTTAGCGCAGAACATGCTAATGTACAGGCGCATTCTGGCGCCCAGGCCAATCTGGCGGTTTATTATGCATGTTTGCAGCCTCATGACACTATCATGGGCATGAACTTATCACATGGCGGGCATTTGACACATGGCAGCCCTGTTACTATTTCTGGCACGTATTATAAAGTTGTACCCTATGGCGTGCGCCAAGACACAGGGCTAATTGACTACGACGAAATGCGCGACATCGCCCTAAAGAACCGCCCCAAAATGATTGTATGCGGCGCAAGTGCCTTCCCAAGAATGATAGACTTTGCCAAAATCCGCGAAATAGCAGACGAGATTGGCGCATATGTAATGGCAGACGTAGCGCATATTGCAGGGCTAATTGTTACCGGCTACCACCAAAACTCTGTGCCATACGCGCATTTTACTACCTCCACTACACACAAAACCCTACGCGGCCCACGCGGCGGCCTAATCCTATGCAATGAAGAACTAGCACCAATGCTAGACAAAGCGCTGTTCCCAGGCATCCAGGGCGGGCCACTTATGCATGTAATCGCCGCCAAGGCAGTGGCATTCAAAGAAGCCCTGCAAGGCGATTTCAAGGTGTACATGGGTCAAGTGCTTGCCAACGCAAAAGCCCTAGCCGCAGCCCTTATGGAACATGGCTTTAACCTAGTTTCCGGCGGCACAGACAACCACCTGATGCTAGTAGACCTACAAAACATGGGTATGTCTGGCAAAAAAGCCGAACGCCTACTAGATGAAATTGGCATAACCTGCAACAAAAACACAATCCCATTCGACCCCAAAAGCCCATTCATCACCAGCGGAATCCGCCTAGGCACCCCAGCTATGACCACCCGCGGCATGAAAGAGCCCGAAATGCAACGCATCGCAGACGCAATAGCCCTAGTAATAAAAGATAAAGACATGGAAAAAGCAAGCGACCTAGTGAAAGATATCGTTGCTGGTTTCCCGCTGTATTAAGAATAATACCGCCCGGCACGACCTGCCACCCGGTTTCATCGGGTTACATTTGAAAAAGCGTGGCAAAAACTTTGGCATTGGAATGGAAGTTTTATTCCAATGCTAAAGTCTTTGTACGCTATGGATACATATATTTGTGTTATAGGCAAGCAAAGGAGGTATTTGACAATGATATACCTAGACCATGCCTCTGCCACATTGGCAAACCCGGCAGCTTTAGCCGAGTTTGCTCGTGTGGAATCCACAATCCCGGCCAACCCGCTGTCTGCACATGATGCGGGGCGTGAGGCTGCCGATTTGCTTGCCCGCGCCACAGATGGCATCGCCAGCTTGCTAAACATCGCCCCGGCAGGGATAATCCACACTTCTGGCGCAAGCGAGGCCAACAACCTAGCTATCAAGGGCATAACCCAGGCGTACAAGCATATTGGCCGCCATATTCTTTCTACCTGCCTAGAACATCCCTCTGTAAGCGGGGTGTTGGCGGCATTGCAGGAAGATGGCTGCGAAATCGAGCTTGTAAAAATCCTGCCCACAGGCCAGATAGACCTAGCCGCCCTAGAAGCCGCCATCCGGCCAGACACTGTTTTGCTGTGCGTAAGCGCCGTAGACAGTGAGCTTGGCGTAATTCAGCCTATAGACGCTATCTGCAAGATTTTGCAAAGCCACCCTAATTGCCATCTTCATATAGATGCGGCCCAGGCTGCCGGGAAAATCCCATTGGATTTAACCGCTGCGGCTACAGCCAGCATATCTGCACATAAATTCCACGGGCTTGCCGGGGCTGGCATCTTGTACAAACGCGAGGGCGTAGTGCTTGCCCCGTTAATCCACGGCGGCAGAAGCAGCAGCATATACCGCAGCGGCACGCCCGCCGTGGGCCTGGCCGCCGCCACACATACAGCCCTAGAAATCGCCTACGCCAACATGGCCGAAGATTATCAAAAAGTAGCCGCCTTAAAAAGCCACATAACCGCCGCCATGGCTAAGTATCCCCTTGCCCGTATAAATAGCCCTCCAGGCGGTAGCCCATATATATTGAACATAAGCGTAAGCGGCGTGAAGGCTCAAGCCTTCCAGGCCGCGCTAAATAACCATGGCGTGATGGTTTCCACAAAATCTGCCTGCGCCACAGACAACCTCCCCTCCCGCCCAGTGATGGCCGTAACGCCCGACAGCAGCCTAAAAAAGAAAAACGCCCTATCTTCCTGGCGGGTTAGCCTAAGCGGCCAAACCACCATGGCAGAAATTGAGGGTTTTTTGTGTGCATTTGACGCATGTTATGAGGAATTGGCGGAGGCGACTAAATGAAAACAGCAGATTACCTGGCGCAGCTGGAAAAAACCAACCAGCAGGGAAAGTACAAGGATTCCTGGGATTCTATGCATGGCCGCCAGATGCCAAGCTGGATGTATGATGGCAAGTTCGGCATTTTTATTCATTGGGGGTTATATTCAATCCCTGCTTTTGCCAATGAATGGTACTCCCGAAACATGTACATTCAAGGAACGCCCGAGTACAAGCATCATATAAAAACCTACGGCCCCCATAAAGATTTCGGTTTTAAAGATTTTATACCCATGTTCACCGCGCCAAAATTTGACCCGGAAGAATGGGCTAATTTATTTGCCAACGCGGGGGCAAAGTATTGCATACCCGTGGCAGAGCATCACGATGGCTTCCAAATGTACAAAAGCGAGCTGTCTGGCTGGAATGCTTATGAAATGGGGCCAAGGCGTGATGTGTTGGGTGAACTGAACGCCGCGCTAAATGCTAAGGGCATAATAAATGGGCTATCCAACCATCGTGTAGAGCATTGGTTTTTTATGGGGCATGGCAAGCAGTTTGACAGCGATGTAAAAGAACCCATGGCATGTGGGGATTTTTACTGGCCTGCAATGCCAGAGCCGCATCACCATGATTTATTTAGCCCCGCGCCCAGCGCGGAGTTTATGGAAGATTGGCTTGCCCGCTGCTGCGAGCTGGTGGATAAATACCAGCCAAAACAATTTTATTTCGACTGGTGGATTCAGCATAGCGCGGTAAAGCCTTACCTGAAGAAATTCGCGGCATACTATTATAATCGCGCAGAAGAATGGGGCGAAGAGGTTACTATCTGCTACAAGCATGATGCATTCCCCCTGGGCACGGCAACTGTTGATATCGAGCGTGGGAAATTTGCAGAGATGCAGCCTTTCCGCTGGCAAACAGACACGCCCATCGCCCGTAATTCTTGGTGCTGGACGGAGAATAATAGCTTCAAACCCGCAAAAGAGCTAATATGCGAGCTAGTTGACATAGTCAGCAAAAATGGCGTGCTGCTGCTGAATGTGGGGCCAAAACCAGACGGCAGCATATCTGACCAGGATGCCAATGTGCTGCGCGGCATGGGAAAATGGCTGGAGATAAACGGCGAGGCGATTTACGGCACAGGCATATGGCGCAAATTTGGTGAAGGGCCAACCCTGCAAAAGGAAGGGCAGTTTACAGACGGGGAAAGTACGGCCTTTACAGCCCAGGATATTCGCTTTACCGTAAAGGGCGGCAGCCTGTATTCCACCGTGCTGGAATGGCCTGCCGATGGCCATGTAACCATAAAATCCCTGGGCAAGCATGATTCGCATAATCTGCCGATATTCCATGGGATTATCAAAGATGTTTCCATTTTGGGGCAGGGCAGCCCCACATGGGCAAGAGACGACGCGGGGCTGCATGTGAAAGGCCGCCCAAGCCATGATAATATGCCTGTTGTAATAAAAATCACCGTAGATTAAAACCTTCACGGAGGCGAAAATGAAGGAATTATCACAAATCCAAAACATAGAGCGCAGCGTACACAAAAAATTTCGTAAAACTATATGGCGGCCGTTTATTGCTGGGGTGAAGCGCTACCAGCTTATAAACCCTGGTGACAAAATTGCGGTATGCATTTCTGGCGGGAAGGATTCTATGCTGCTGGCTAAGCTGATGCAGCAGCTGCACCGCCATAGCCAGTTTGAATTCGAGCTAAAATTTATAGTAATGGATCCTGGTTACAACGAAATAAACCGCCAGAAAGTAATATCCAATGCGGCACTGCTGGAAATACCAATAGAAATATTCAATTCCAATATATTTGATGTGGTAACTGCTACAGACCGCTCGCCATGTTACCTTTGCGCCCGCATGCGCAGGGGCTTTTTGTATGCCCATGCCAAGAAAACAGGCTGCAACAAGATAGCCCTAGGCCATCATTTTAGCGATGTGGTGGAGACTACGCTAATGGGGATGCTGTTTGGCGCGCAGATTCAAACTATGATGCCAAAGCTAAAATCCAAAAACTTCCCAGGCATGGAGCTAATCCGCCCCATGTATTGCGTGCCAGAGGAACAAATACTAGCCTGGAAGAACTATAATGAACTCACTTTCATACAATGCGCCTGCCCGCTGTCTGAGAATTGTAATATCCTAGATGCATCTGGTGGCGCATCTAAACGGCAAGAGACAAAGGCCTTGCTGAAGCAGCTAAAACGCGACAATAAAGATGTTGAAAATAATATTTTCAAAAGTATCCACATGGTGAATTTAGAGACTGTGATTGGGTATAAAAAGGACGGAGTAGAGACTAATTTTTTGGATATGTATTAGAGTTTCGTAAAAAAATTTTAACGAAAATTACAAAAACGTGATTATACAAGGGTTTTATGGCTGTGTACATGTGCAAAAACGGGTTTTTTGCACAAAAAATGGTACCATACGGTACCATAATCAGGTCAAAATGGTACCGTATGGTACCACAAAAATAAAAAAATAAAGTTTTTTGCTTCTTTTTTCAAATGCAACCCGAAAGAAATCAGGCGGCAGGTCGTGCCGGGTTCGCGAAGCGAACCTTATGAAAAAAAGTGGAATTGTAGGGGCAAGGCCCCTACGGTTTTACACTATCAAGACTCGACCCTAGCCAAGAACGCTACCTTCCCTGGGGATTCACCTTTTATTAGGTATATTCCGTTTTCTTGGCGAGCGGTTATGGTTATTTGTTCGCCGGGTTGGGTTTCTCGTAGGAAGTTTAGTTGGAGGCGGGTTATGGTGGGGGCTGGTTCGCCGGTTAGGGGGTATAGGGCGTTGCCTATAAGGTCCCCGTATATGCTGTTGTTCATGTGTAGGTTTGTGTCTATGTCTGCATAGCGGGCGGTGTGTACGTGGCGGGAGAATTCATGGCCAAAATTTTCGGGCAGGTTAACTTTTTCTGGCTGGACACTTACATCAATTTCTGTGAAGGGCGGCAGCTGGGCGGGCAGGGCGCTGGGCTTTAGCACTTTGCGGGCGGCTATGTCGAAAAGTACCCATAGGCTGGCCCATTCCATAAGTTTTTCGCCGCTGGTGGCGTACATATCCCCTTTGCGAATAAATGTGCCGCGGGAGATTTCTGCCGGCCATGTGCGTATTGTTACTTCCTGGCCATGGGTTGGCATTTTATGGGCGGCCAGGCCAAAGCGCTGGACTACAAAGCTCATGTTTAGCGGGTGCAGCACATTGTAGCCCAGGTTTAAGTCGTTGATGTTATGTTCTGCGGCTATGTGTACCATTTTCAAAAGTGCGGAAAGTTTTAGCTGGCCGCGGTAGTCTAAATCATAATAATTTATGCGAGTTTTTCCTTCGTATAAGCTCATGGAGGCCTCCTTTGAATAAAATGACAATGGTTAGAATCTTGATTCCTATATTATGCATTATTTTTCTCGTGGTTGGCAATAGCTTTGCCAGCCGTGAACCGCGTGCAGGCCACGACGACGCCCATGCCATGCATGTGTACACTGCCCGGGTGATAGAGATTGTGGATGTGACATGGAACGAAGAAAACCCCTTCGATGATACTATCACCGTAATATTCCGGGCAGAAATAACCGGCCGGGGCAGCAGGCGCGGGCAGGTTGTGGCCGCCACGCAAACCTTTATCGGGCAGCTTGTTTTCCAGGACAACGCAGTGGAAATTGGCGACCGAATCATGCTTTATCATGATGATTTCAACGGACAGTTTATGTATAGCGGGCATGTTAGGCTGCATTTTGTGGTTATGCTGGGGCTGGTTTTCTTTGGGCTAATGCTGCTTTTTGCCAGGGCCAAGGGGCTTAATGCTATGCTTGCCCTTGGGTTTATATGCGCGGCGATTTTTTTCGTTATGGTTCCGGCGGTTCTTGCTGGCCGGAATATTTATGTGATTACGCTGATAATATGCGCCTATGCCATACTTTCTACGCTACCCATGGTGATTGGCCTTAACAAAAAGGCCTACGCTGCCATGCTGGGCTGCGCCGGTGGCGTGGCTTTGGCAGCAATACTGTTTTTTACCATGGCGCATATTGCCCAGCTTACAGGCTTTGTAGACCACGACGCCACCTGGCTAACCATGCTGGACAACCCCATAGATCTACGTGGAATCCTATTTGCCGGGGTTGTGTTAGGGGCGCTTGGGGCGATTATGGATGTGGCTTTAAGCATATCTTCAAGCCTATGGGAAGTGCGCCAAGCAGGAGAAAAGCTAGGCTTCCGGCGGTTGTTTGCCTCTGGCATGACCATCGGCCAAGATATGATGGGGACTATGCTTAACACGCTTATACTGGCGTATATTGGCAGCTCGTTATCTTGGATCATTTTAATTTCGGCCCATTCTACGTCGTTCACATTGCTGTTTAATGCAGAGCTTGTGATAGTAGAGCTGCTGCGAGCGCTAGTGGGCAGTATGGGTATGTTATTTGCGATTCCGCTAACGGCGGCGGTTTGCGGTTGGTGGTACGATAGGTGAAGACATGCACGTAATCGCAAGCATTTCCATAGACTGTACGGAATTACTCTAGTGAAATAAACGAGAAACAGTCTCGCCAGAGCGGCATCTGAAACGCCGAGACAAGGCGTCTCACGCGTTTTGTCGCGACAGGCGAGACCGATTTCGAATCATTTCACTATATAACCATAGGAGGCAGCCCATGGAAAATGTTAGCCCAATGACCTTCCCCTTCAACAACAGCGTAGTAAGCCGCCAGCAATTTGACCAGCATATGACGCTTTACAAAGGATATGTATCCAAAACCAACGAGATAACAAAGGTACTAACCACCCAGCCAGAATACGACACAGCCAATGCCACAGCAGGCCATTATCGCGGCTGGAAAAAGGGCGAAACCTACGCCATAAACGGCATGATTCTGCACGAGTTATACTTCCAAAACCTAGGCGCAGAACCATCCCAACCAGGCCCGCACACCCTAGCCCTAATGGACAAATATTTTGGCGGCAAAGACAACTGGCAAAAAGACTTTATAGCCTGCGCCACATCTGCCCGTGGCTGGTGCATACTGGCCTACGAACAGCGCACCAGCACCTGCCGAAACATCCTGCTAGACAGCCACGATGATGGCCAAATAGCCACCGCCTACCCGATTATAGTGCTGGATATGTATGAACATGCCTATTTCACTGACTATGGCACAGATAAGGCAACGTATATTGCCCGCTTTATAGCAAACATTCCATGGGACGTAATAGAAAGGCGCGCGGCTGCGGTAGCGTGAGGCTGCCTGGGTATAGCCCCTAGCGGCTTTATAGCAAAATAAATGAGAAACAGTCTCGCCAAAGCGACGCCTGAAACGCCGAGAGAAGGCGTTTCAGGCGTTTTTGCCGCCACAGGCGAGACTGATTTCAAATTGTTTCACTATAACTGGTTTTTCCATTTCCCATTTGCGAAAATACGAAGCGAAACTACAGTAAGTTGAGCCGAAAATCACCGATGGCCTTGATACTAAACACACATTTCCTTGTTCAATTTGCTTAATGCCTTCTTTTCGATTCTGGATACATAGATGCTGGCTTATTATAAATGAAAGCCCGCTTTGCTTCGGTTTGTGCGGTTATTGCCTTGTGCCGATTTTTGCAGATAGCATCTTGCTTATTGTAAATGCAAGGATGCCACTTCTTCGTTTGCGACTTCTGTGTCTTCGCCCGCGGTAGATTCGTGCAGGGTTTCGGCTATTTCCAGCTCCGAAAAGCGGAAGTGGACGTTTACTTCTTTGTCTTCGGACAGCGTGATTTTTTCAATCATGCTGACGGCAAGGTCACGGCTTATTTCTTCGGCTTCCAAGAATTTACGCACAAGTGCTTCCACTTCTTTTTTTCCGAAACCGTTATCCTTTGCCGCTTCATCTGGCTCATCGAATTCTGCCAACTTGTTTTGCAATTCGGCTTCTTCGGCTTTTAATCGCTTGTAAATCCGTTGGTAATCATCTTCCGCAATTAAATTGTCAAGTCTGTCATCATAAGCGCGGTCAATTTTGGATTTGATTCCCTCAATGCTGACCTTGATATTTGCAAGGCTGTCTTTTTGCCGTTTTTGTTGTGTAAGTATGGCTTGGTTTACTTCCGCAGTAATGTCATCCATGTCTAAGAGGGTAATATATCGGCGGCAAATTTCTTTTACTTTTTCCACAACGGCATCCGTCACCGTTTCCACCCGTATGCAATGGCAGGTACATACATCTTGCTTTGTAAACCGCTGATACGTGCGGCATACGAAGTACAGGGTTTCACGGTCGCCTGCAAGTTTACGCATGATTACCGCCAGTTGCTTGTCGCATTCATGGCAATACACTAGCCCCTTTAGCAGATATTCATGGGTGCGTTGCCTAAGTCTGTCACGGCTTTTTATGAGCAGACCCACTTTTTTGAAGGTGTTTCGTTCAACAAGGGCTTCATGTGTGCCTTCCACAATCAGCCAATCTTCCTTTGGCAAGCGAACGCATTTTTTGGATTTGTAGTTTACCTTTTTCATGCGCCGCTGTACCATGTTGCCGATGTACACCTCATGTTGCAACATTGCAGAGATTCGTTCTGTTGACCACAATCCTCGGTACGGGCTTACCCGTTCCTCTGAAAGTTTCACACGTTTATACGTTGCCGGAGTGGGGATTTTTGCCGCATTAAACATGGTGGCAATTTCACGTATTGATTTCCCCTGCGCCGCAAGCTCAAACATATAACGCACGTTGTCAGCCGCTGCCGGGTCAATCTCGAGGATGTTTTTATTTTCCTTGGACTGCATATAGCCGTAAGGGGCTCGCCAGCCGATGAATAAGCCTTTTTCTTGTTTGGCGTGTTTGGTTGCCTTTATTTTTTTTGATATGTCTTTCGCGTAGAGGTCGTTTAAAATTGCCTTGAACGGCGTGATATCATTATTACTGTTATCCGTACCTGTATCAATGCCGTCCAGCAGGGAAATATAGCGTACACCCATTTCCGGGAAGTAGCGTTCCATATAATGTCCCGTGCTGATATAGTCCCTTCCAAGCCTTGACATATCCTTCGTCACGACAAAATTTATCTTGCCGGACTCAATATCGACTATCATGCTCTCAAAACCCGGTCGTTTGTAATTTCCTCCAGAGAAGCCGTCGTCGATATACTCTCCAACCACCCTCAACCTTTCTCGCCTTGCATATTCCTTTAAGAGTGAAAGTTGGTTTGCAATACTTTCAGAGTTATCCAAGCCGGAATTGCCGTTCTTTTCCTCCTTTTTATCTTCTTTTGACAGTCTCGCATATAACGCAACGTTCCAGTTGTGCGGGTCGCTTATTTTTGGATACATATTGTACCTCCTAAATTTTGCGACCATCCATTTTTTATTGTTTCGCTTCGGATGTACTGTACAACTGCTTCACGCAAGATTTTTTCTATGTGTTCACCTTTTTGTTTAAAGTGGAGTTTAACCGAAACATCAATAGTTCTCGGTCTCCCGGCGGTTTTCATAGCGAAAGCCCCAATCATTATTATGGTAACTAATGCTTATGCATGGGCTTCCTGTTCTTTGCGTGTCCACATGATTTTGCGGAATATTAAGTTGTAAGCACTGCTCCACCTTACCGTAGAAATGGGCTTATTTCAAGTTAATGATTCTGGCATAATATTATGAAGCGATACAATTCACAAAGAGATGGATATTCAAACACCAAGCGGAAAACACGTGCAAAAAACTGAATGGACAACATTTTTACTTACAAGCCCGTGCATATCATTTATGCAACAGGGCTTTTTTTGCGCCTAATGAGGAGAGATTACGTGTCCAATAAATCCATTTTTGCGATTCGAGAGCCAAGCTGTGGATTGTAAAAAATCCGCTTGGTACAAACTGCACAACCAATTTCAACATCGCTGATTTATACGAAATTACGGTCAAATACCCAAAAATGTACAGGCGAACAAGCTAAAAAACAGCGATATTTTTTCGCAATACGCCGTTAATTTTCATAAAAAGGTCAGACGGACACGCTATTTTCGTGAAAATTCCATGCCGCTCGTAGCCAAGCCATCCAAGGCGGCACAGCTTGGCATAATAAAAATGATGGATGATTTCTATGAGTAATTATTCACTCGAACCAATCAAAATTTCCACAGATGAATTCCTTGGCGCGTTTTTCGATGCCGGGGACAATGTTTGCTTTCGCGTGTTCAGCGACAAACCAGGTAGTGCTTTTTCCGGGCTGAATCTGGATACAACACAGGGGCATTTTGATAAGCTTGCCGACAGCTTACATAAGCATAACGAGCAAAATCGTGGCATCTTCTTTGTGATTAATTTTGGTGGTCATGCAGATGCCAACATCAGACGAATAAATGTCCAATTCATGGAGAACGATAAACTTTCGCTGGAAGAACAACTCGCTGTGATTAAGGCGTTCCCCCTCGAACCTTCGCTGGTCGTAAAAAGCAAAAATTCTCTGCATACCTACTGACTCATAAAGGATGGTAAAGTTTCTGACTTTCGGCATATCCAGCAAGGGCTGGTTGCACAATTTGATGCCGACCCGAAATGCATAAACGAGAGCCGAGTGTTCAGATTGCCCGGTTTTAACCATTGTAAGGATGAGCCTTATTTGGTAGAATGTTTAAAATACAATCCCGAATTGAGATATTCCCAAGAGGAGTTGGAAAAGCATCTTCCCGTTGTTGTGGAAGAAAATGCACCGACCGTTATTTCCGCAGTGCAGGAGCGTGGCACACAAAAAGGGTTGATGCTTTGCGGCTTGCGCTGTAACTTCATTAAGCATTGCAAGAAAAATGCAAAAACACTGAGTGAGCCGGATTGGTACGCGATGATAACGAACCTCGCACTGTTTGAAGGCGGCGATGTGGCTATCCATAAACTGTCAAAGCCTTACCCGAAATATTCGTTCCAACAAACCCAAACCAAGATTAACCACTTTCACAAATCCGGTACAAAGCCCATGATGTGTGCGACTATCGCACAAAACGGTTTTGTCTGCCCAAGACACAAAGACGGAACGTGCAAAAGCAAATCCCCTGCTGGGTTGGCGTACTTTCCGCTCACTAAAGAGGAAATTCGCAAACGCCTCGATGCTTGCAGTGTTTCAAATAATCCGCTTGATGATATAGACACGGCGCGGCAGTTTATAAACGATTATTTGTACAATATCGACACCAACTTTGCCGATGCTTTTATAAATCACGAACTGAAAGCAAAATTCGGATTGAAAACCGCTGATGTTAAGCCTCTCATTTCCTGCCAAAAAGAAGCATACAGCGCGTTCTTCAAAAACCAACAGTCCAAACTGAACCGACAAGGTGAGGAATTCCCTTCTTGGTACGAAATCACCGAAAAAGGCGGCTTGCGCTTCATGCCCGGTATGTTGGCAGACCATTTGACAAGAAGCCGAATCTGCAAATGACCGCAAATCATACAGCAGAGTTTGTTCAAATATTCGACTATTCTCCGAAGCCGGATATCTTGAACAAGCAAATGAAATTATTTGGGAGTTTATGCAGAAATACAAGCGCAAACCTGCTTTTGTTGACGAGTTAAATAAAGGGCAAGTAAAGGAGTTTGCGGCATGAACATAAAAGCAGTAGCAATATTTAACGAAACCGGGTACACCGTTGACCGCATTATATTGAAGCCCGAAAAAAATATAGATGAAGCCTATCATGAGGGATTTTATAAAGATTTTACAGCGCATCCAAGCAAAGCCCTGTACGAACACGCATTTTTGGACAGAAGTGGTCATGAACCCTGTGTGCAATTTTTGCTGGACATTGCAAAAGCTACGATACGTGATATTTCCGGCAACCCGGATGTTAATATCACTCGCATTGCCCCCATGCCCAACACCGAGAAATTATTTCCGTTGCTACGACAAATGCCTTATGTAACAGGCTGTGAATTTGTAAACACAAACTGGCTAATGGCGGTATATTCCGAAATAGCCGCTGTTTTCAATGCCGACTTTGCAGATTATGCGGGTAGTTTAGAAGACTATTTCAAATCAAAAAATGACCGGCTTAATGTGGCAGGGCGCGTGTATTTTCATTTGGTAGAAAACAAAGATGAAAATTACCCCTTTGCATTTCTTGCTACATATTTTGATGGCGACAAAGAAAATGTGAAACACGTTCCGCTAAAAAATGCGATGGAAACCACAAAAAAAGAAAATCTACAGGAAAATTTACTTGGGCTTCTTTCTGCCGTAAGCCGCGCCGCCGACAGAAGCGAATTTTTGTCGGAGCTAATCGAAAGCGGAGAATTATTTTCGCCACTGCGCTTTAAGCCGGAGGAGGCATACACTTTTTTACGAGAAACCCCCGTTTACGAAGAGTGCGGTGTGGTTTGCCGTATTCCGAATTTTTGGAAAGCAAGACCGGGAGCGCGATTGAAAGCAAGTGTGGGAAGCAAAGAACCCGCCGTGCTGGGTTTGGATTCACTTATGGCGTTTTCGCCTTCCATTTACTTGGGTGATGAGGAATTTACCAAAGACGAAATAAAACAACTTTTAGCAGAAAGCCGGGGGCTTGCGTTCTTAAAGGGCAAATGGGTTGAAGTTGACCCGGAGAAATTACAGGCATTGTTAAAAGCATTTGATGAAATTGACGGCACAGAGCTTACACTTGCCGAGGCAATACGGATGCAGTCCGGCTTGATTACTTTGGATGGCGAAGCCGCTGATGAAATTGAAGTCACAAACGGGCAGTGGCTGGAAGAATTTAAATCAAAAATGTTAAACCCCAGCGAAATAAAAAAACAATCCGTGAAAAAAACTTTCAAAGCGACCTTGCGCGAATACCAGAACGCAGGATTTAATTGGCTTCATTTTATGCGTAGCGCAAAATTTGGTGCGCTTTTGGCAGATGATATGGGACTGGGAAAAACCATACAGATTCTTGCGCTGTTGGATTTTTTGCGAAAAGACAAGGTGAAGACTTTGTTGATTATCCCTGCATCCCTTATTTCCAATTGGCAAAAGGAATCGGAAAAATTCGCGCCGAAATTGAAACTGAAAATTCTGCACGGCGCGGAAAAGGACTTCAACATAGACGATGCGGATTTATTTATCACCACATATGGCATGACCCAGCGGTTGGAACAACTTACGGAAACAACTTGGGATTTACTGGTCTTAGACGAAGCTCAAGCTATAAAAAATCATAGCAACAAACAAACAACGGCGGTAAAAAATCTGCAAGCAAAAAGCAAAATCGCCATGACGGGTACTCCTGTGGAAAACAGATTGTCGGATTTATGGTCAATTTTCGATTTTCTTAACAAAGGCTTGCTTGGTTCGCAAAAAGAATTTAATAATTTCACCAAGGGATTAACGGGCGACAGGCAGGGCTACGAGAAACTGCGAAATGCTGTAAGTCCATTTATTCTGCGACGGCTTAAAACAGACAAAACCATCATAAGCGACTTGCCCGACAAAGCAGAAATCAAGCAGTACACCACCCTTACGAAAAAGCAAATCGCGCTTTATAATCAACTTGTGCAGGAGCTTGAAAAAGCCATGACGCTGGAAATGTCGGGCATACAGCGTAAGGGTATAATTTTAACCAGCATTATGAAGTTTAAGCAAATATGTAATCATCCCGACCAGTATCTGGATAATAAAGAGTTTGCTCCAAAACACAGCGGCAAGTTCGACACGTTAAACGACATTTGCGAAACCATACGGGACAAGCGAGAGCGGGTGCTAGTGTTTACGCAGTTTAAGGAAATGACTGCGCCTATTGCCGCATATTTGACAAAAATATTTGAGCGCGAAGGTCTAATCCTTCACGGTGGCACGACCGTAAAAAAGCGTGGCGAGCTTGTGGAACAGTTTAACGGCGCGGAATATGTGCCGTTTATGGTGCTGTCGTTAAAAGCGGGTGGCGTGGGGTTGAATTTAACCGCCGCAAACCATGTAATTCATTTTGACAGATGGTGGAATCCGGCTATTGAAAATCAAGCTACTGACCGTGCTTTCCGTATAGGTCAGCAAAAAAATGTGATTGTGCATAAATTCGTGACAACAGGCACAATTGAAGAAAAAATAGACGCTATCATCGAAGAAAAACAAAAGTTAGCCGGGGATGTTATCGGCGCGAAAAACGGCGAGAACTGGATAACCGAAATGACAAACGATGAACTGTTTAATATGTTGAGATTGGGGGTATAGCCATGTCGTGGTTTGGTTACGGCGAATATGTTTCCGTTGCGGAAAAGCGCAAGAAAGCCGAAAAGCAAATGGAAAAATTACGAAAAAAGAATAAAGACCTTGCCCCCGTTATCATCGAAGGACGAAAAATCGCAACAACTTGGTGGGGTTCTGCTTGGTGCAAAAACCTTGAATCTTACGCCGATTTCAGCAATCGCATAGGGCGTAGGCGGTCATATGTACGCAATGGATTTGTGGTGGACTTGCAAATAGACGAGGGCATTGTAATCGCCAAAGTCATGGGAAGTAG
>Ga0123355_10000396_pt1 | contig 56655 bp, 47 predicted proteins | sample TergutEmb28metaG_3_FD_89872 | JGI IMG/M metagenome (GOLD analysis project Ga0123355, IMG submission 89872) | Embiratermes neotenicus P1 segment gut microbial communities from Petit-Saut dam, French Guiana - Emb289 P1 | ecosystem: Host-associated > Arthropoda: Insects > Digestive system > Gut ... | reverse complement strand
GATTGCCACAAACTTGAAAAATGGCGTCTTCTCCAAGATTATTTCGAAGATTATCGCAAATGTCGCCGGCTCGTGTGTCCATCCAGATAGGAGTTGGACACAACACTTCGCCATCTGCCGCCAATGGAATTGCAGACCAACTTTGCCCGGCAATACCAACTCCTACAACACTTACAGAAGACAGTTGCGAAAGGGTATTTTTTACAGCTACGCAGACAGCATCCCACCATGCTTCCGGGTTTTGCTCTACCCATCCCGGATGTGGATAGTTTACGGAATATTCTTCCGAGCTTTGGGCTGCAACCACACCATCTGCATCAAAAAGAGCTGTTTTACAAGCCGATGTCCCGATATCTATGCCCAACAAATAAGCTCTCATCCCTTACCTCCAGAGTTACTTGCAAATTTCTTCATCTTAACAATTATATGATACTTTAAAATTTAAAGTAGTGAACCCGAAATATCTACCCGCGCTTCAATAGCACATCACTTTCATACGCTTTTACTATCGTCAGCCATTCATCGTCAGTCGGCACATTATTCCTGCTACAAAATTCCTCCCATACGGCACCAAAGGGGTATGTTTTAAGGGCTTCCTGTTCAACCATAAGCTGCGTAAATTCTCCATTATTCTGCAATTCTCTTAGCCTATCCCATGGACTAAGCAATGCACACAACAAGGCTTTTTGCATATTGCGTACTCCTACAACCCATGCGGCGATGCGGTTTATGGATGCATCAAAAAAATCCAGGCCGATTAAAACTTTATCAAGAGCATTGCAGCGAACAATTTCTGCCGCAATGTCTTTTAGCTCATCATCTAAAAGAACAACATGGTCGGAATCCCAGCGGACGGGGCGGGTTACATGAAGGGGGATTTTATCGTATTTAATAAGCAAGCTTGCAATTTTGTCACTGATGTGTTCCGTAGGGTGATAATGACCGTTGTCTAACAGATTATATACGCCGGGGTTACTTGCCGTGTAGGTAAGATAAAATTCGCTGCTGCCTACGGTGTAGGATTCCAATCCTATGCCAAAAACTTTGCTCTCCACACAGTCGATAACGCCATCCAGCTTCTCTGCAAAAATTTCGTCAAGGCTTTTCTTCAGGCGCATACGAGGGCCTAGGCGGTCTGCAGGCACGTCTTTGAATCCATCGGGAATCCATACATTGCATAAAACAGAACCCCCAAGCTTTTTTGCAATTGCAGCGGCTATACGGCGGCAAGCTATACCATGACGTACCCAGTATGCACGAGTAGTTTCACATGGGCTAGAAAGTGTCAGGTTGTCCTTAACCATGGGATGCCCAAAAAATGTGGGGTTAAAGTCGATACCAAGGCCCCGCTTTTTTGCATAGTCTACCCATTTTGCAAAATGCGCAGGTTCAAGAGCGTCCCGGGAAACGGTTTTGCCATCAAAAATTGCGTAACATGCATGCAAGTTTATGCGGTGCTTGCCCGGGATTAATGATATAGCCTTATCGAAGTCTACCATTAGCTCTGTGGGGTTGCGCGCCTTGCCCGGGTAATTACCTGTTACCTGAATACCACCGGACAACTCCCCCACATCTTCGAAGCCGGTTACGTCATCCCCTTGCCAGCAATGGATAGAAACTGCGATATCTTGCAGCGTTTTTATAGCATCATCTGTGTTAACGCCAATTTTTTCGTATCGCTCTTTTGCAATTTGATAGTAGGTAGACATGAATTAGCCTCCCGCATACTCTTCTATAAGAAATGATTTTTTTACTAATTGACGTGCTTCATTTACATCATGCAATTGGCCTGCGGCAATCATTTGTACAAGAATGTTTCCTGCAGCAGTGCCTTCTGTAGGACCGGCGGTAACTGTGCGCTTACAAGCCTTGGCAGTTAGTTGATTTAAATAGGAATTCTGACTACCGCCGCCTACAATACATATTTTATCAAACTGCTTGCCGGTTAAACTCTCCAGCTCTTGCACCGCTTGGGCATAGCAATCTGCAAGGCTTTGATACACACAAAATGTCAATTCACCAACGGTCTCCGGCACTTTCTGCCCTGTTTCAGCACAGGCCGCTTTTATCGCAGCTATCATGTTTTCCGGGGCTAAGAATTTATTGTCGTTAACATCTATTCTTGAAGGAAAACTACTGTTTTTCTTTGCTTCGTTGCATAATTCCTCAAAGCTGTATGTGTCGCCAAGCTCGGCCTTTATACATTGGATAATCCATAATCCCATAATATTTTTAAGGTAGCGGAATTTAGCAAAGCCCCCTTCATTTGCTAGGTTTGCCTTACGGCTGTCTTCTGTACATATTGGCGAGGATAGTTCTGTACCAATCAGGCTCCATGTTCCGCTGGATAAATATATGCTGCCCTCGTCTATTGGGGCGGCTACCACAGCAGACCCTGTATCATGTGTGCATGGAAGAACTACATCGCAATCAAAGTCGATGTGCTTTATGATGTGGGGCAAAAACCTACCAAGCTTTGTACCAGGTTCAGCAATTTGACCAAAAATATTACGGGGCAAACCTGCTTTGTCAATTAGCTCAAAATCCCAGCCTTTGGAATTAGCATCTACCATGCCTGTTGTTGTGGCATTTGTATACTCGTGTTTGCGGATACCCGTTAATAAGTAGCTAAAATATTCTGGCATTAATAAAAAGCCATCTGCTTGAGCAAGCAAATTTGGATTTTGATGTTTTAATGCCAAAAGCTGATATATGGTGTTATACGGCTGTTTTTGTATGCCCGTTGCGGCATATAGTTCTTCTTCGCTTACAAGTTTGTTTAGTACTTCGTCCATTCCATTAGTCCTGCTGTCTCGATATGCTACCGCATCACCAATGGGGTTGCCTGCAGTATCCAATAAAACAAAATCCACACCCCATGTATCAATGCCAACACTTTGCGGGATTTTGCCAATGTACTTGCATTTTGAAATGCCCGTTAGAATCTCTCCGAATAATGCTTCCACGTCCCAGCATAAATGACCGTTTTTGTTAACCATTCCATTTTTAAACCGGTGAACTTCTTCAAGTTTTAGCTTGCCGTCCACAACTTCCCCCAGTATGTGTCTACCGCTGGACGCTCCAATATCTATTGCTAAATAGTACAACCTTTGCACCTCCGCTATTTTTTACACATATTAGACTTCTTGCATAACTATAAAATTTCTGAGAACCAACATGCGAGTAGAAATTACAGTTATGCAAGAAGTTTATTATATCACACGTAATATTTTGTGATTATTGACAAACGGCATTAATATCTCTCTTGTTATAGAAGAATAACCCTGCGGCGGCAAGCCCCACACCTACCATCGTCATTAGAACCATCCCCAGCCAACTAATTTCATCCATTGGCAACTGCGGAACCCAGCCGAATGGCGTAAGATTTGCAAGCCACTCGATTTCCGGCAACATTCGCCCGTACATCATTGCAAAAAATGTGAAAGCGTAGTAGGCCCATATCCACCCCATACGCCGTGGGAACAACCCCACAAACAGTACGGCTATGCCACCCATTACCCACATGGCAGGTACGTATACAAGTACAGATTGCATAAGGAAGCTTAGGGGCAAGTCTGCAGGGTTTTGTAATGCGGATTGTGCCAGAGAGAACAGCCCTACCGCTTGGGCTACTTGCACTAATATTGCCGTAACAAAAGAGATGATTACAAAGCCAAGCAAATATCGGGTTTTGGAAGTTGGTGTGGCAAATAACAGTTCTGACCGTATTGCCTTTTCTTCGCTTTTGGCCTTTAGTATAAACAGCAAAACCGGCACAGTAGCAATCATTGCCATAACAAACCCTATCATATTAGCGAACATTTGTACAATGTTAAACCCTGCTGCACCAAGCACGGCGTTCATTTGGGCGGCTATTTGCTCCGTTGTCATCCCATCAATGTCAATTTGCTCAAGCAGGCCTGTAGGGGCAAGTATCATTTGACGGTACATTTCGTTGCCGGCAACAAAGTTATCGACATCTTGTAATACGCTGGAATATGAAAGCCCCACTATAAACAGTAATACAACCCATACAATTATGCTAAGGCGGAGCAAACGGAAGTTTAAACCAAAGGCAGTTTTAAGCAGTTTACCACCATGAGGTTTCCCGGGCCGGGCCGGGATAAGCCCCTGGTCGATATCTCTAAAGCTGCAAAGCCAGTATGCCAATGCGGTAAATGCTATACCCATTCCCATGATTGCAAACACGGGCCACCAGATATTATCTATATATACCCATGTGCGGGACACTAGCCCAAAAGGGCTGAAAAATGCCAAGAATCCCATGGCGTCCGGGTCCATATCTGCACCGGCACGAATAAAATAGAACAACCCCAGCACAGCAAAGGAATAGCTTAAAGCCCCCCGTGCGTTAGATGACAACTGGCTGAACAAGGCGGCAACTGCCGCAAATGTCAGACCTAAAGCTCCTAATGTTACGCCCCACAAAAGAGCTGCGCCAAAACCCATTGGGTCACCTATCATACCCATACCCAGCCACATGGTAATAGTAAATAATACAGCCATAATAACGTTAACCACAACTGCCGTTAACATTGCGGCGTTAACATTGGCAAGCCGCCCGCATGGCAAACTGCGAAGCACTTCATAACGCCCGGCTTCTTCGTCTGCACGAGTATGGCGCACTATAAGAAAAATATTCATAATTGCTACAGCAATGCCAAGAAACACTAGCATCATTAAGGTATACAATGCCCCCATTGTATAGGCACCCCCGCCGTGCAAAGGCCCAACCATAGCAAGCAGGGCGGGGTTTTCTAACATAGCTATAAACTCTGTCCTATCAGTGGCTTCGGGCAATAGTGCCAAACCCATTAGCAATAGTATTAAAAAATTTAATATTACCATTGTAAGAACCCATGCCGAAGACGTGACTCTTTCCCGCTTTAGCATGAATTTTGTAAGTTTTAATGTATTGTCAAACATAAAGCTACCCCCTATCAACCAATTTTGGTATAGTGCTGCATGAACAAATCCTCTAAGGATGGCGGCGCAGATTCCAGCTTCACTATACCGAATTGGTTCAAGTGGTTAATAACCTCACCCATCTTGCGAGTATCTACATGGAATGAGATATCGCCGCTGTCTTTGGTTATGTCAAACACGCCAGGTAAATTATCCAGCCCCTCAATAGTACGCTCGGTAGAAACCTTGACTACGTAACGGGTAAGATGGCGTAGTTCGTCAAGTGTTCCAACTTGCACAACTTCCCCTTCCCGGATGATGCCTACACGGTCACAAAGCCTTTCCACTTCCGACATTATATGGCTGGATAAGAACACGCCCTTGCCCTTATTTTTCTGCTCTAAAACGCACTCTTGGAAAACTTGCTCCATTAAAGGGTCTAAGCCGCTGGTTGGTTCGTCCAGAATGTAAAGGTCAACTTCCGAGGCAAAGGCAGCCACCAGTGCCACCTTTTGGCGGTTACCCTTAGAGTATGTGCGGCATTTTTTTGTTGGGTCAAGATTAAAATCTTTAATTAACCGCTCACGGAGTTTCTTATCATGGCTGCCCCGTAAGTTTACAAACAAGTCTATAACCTCGCCGCCGGTAAGGTTGGGCCATAAGTTTACATCTCCGGGTACATACGCAATTTTCTTATGAATTTCCACTGCATCCTTCCAGGCATCTTTGCCAAAAACTTTAGCACTGCCGGATGTAGCTTGCAAAATACCCAAAAGTACACGTATTGTCGTAGATTTGCCTGCCCCATTTGGGCCTATATAGGCGAAAACTTCGCCTTCCGCAATTTGTAGGTTTACACCTTTTAAAGCTGCTGTTTTACCAAACATTTTTGTTACATTGCTTACCTCTACACTGTATGTCATGGTTAATGCCTCCTTTTACTTATAAAAACTTATTCGCAGTGTGTTTAAAAGTTGCTGGAACTCTTCAAGAAATTGGTCGTAATTTTCCCTTGCGATTTGTCCAAGGCTTTCCCCCGGGGCGATATTTACCTTAGACTGACCATACCCATGCAATGTCCAGGATATAATCTCCATTGCAATCTTGGGGTCGATATCATCCCTGAAAAGTGATGTATCGGCGTGTGCGTAAACCTGGGAAAGTATTTGAGATTGAACTGCATTAAACTTTGCCAGGTTTGCGGCTGTACTTTCTGTTTTGGCACTGGCGTCTACAAATGCGTTGGTCATAAAATCGAAAATAGCGGGGAAATGCTTGGATAAATCCTGCTTTAGCAATGATAACTGCCATACGCTTTCCAATATATCCGGCTGAATAATATTAATAAGGTCGATATATTCCCGTTGCATAATTTCAATAGAATAATCAATAAGAAAATTGTACAACCGTTCTTTTGTGCCAAAATAGTGGAAAAGTAACCCCTTGGAAATACCCGCTTCCCGCACGATATTATCTGTAGAAGCTTTTTTATACCCTGTAAGGAATTCTTTCATTGCTGCATTTATAATGCGTTCCCGTTTTTCCTCCGGCAGGGCAAGGAATTTTTGAAAATTTTCGCAATTCTGCATTTGTTCAGGTTCCGACATGGAATCAACTCCTTTATTGACTTATGCATGTTAAAAATGTTAATTGACTGACTTGATGGGTCAATTATAATACAGTTGACCAAAAAAGTCAACTAAAAAATAAAAAAATATACCCACCATTTCTATTTCCCAAATTAATTCAAAGAGAACAGTGGCTACTTCCTTTCTATACTATATAGTCGGTGAAAAAGCAGAATGGTTATCGTTTTTGTAAATTATTTTCGCAAAATTATTTTTAGCACCCAATTCATTTCTTTAATACGCACTAATGCCGCCAGGCCTAAATACACAACACCGCCTATTGCAGCAGATATCCCAACTTGCAGCACAACATGCATATCTGTCATTTGCCTAAGGCCTACATATACAGCCCAAAACATTACAAAGGCAATAATAATCATTTTTGCAATATCGCCAATAGTTGATACAGACCATTTTAATATACCTTTACGGGTTAGGGCTACAACCAATATCCCTGCGCCTAAGGTCTGAGATATTGCATTTGCAAGGGCAGGTCCCGCTACGCCCATATTGGGGGCAAGGGTAAAACTTAACACGGCATTTGCAACTATTGCCGCCACCGCTGCAAAAACAGGGGTGCGCCCATCCATCATGGCGTAACATGTGCGGCTTAACAGGGCAAAAAGCCCAAAACCTATAACACCTATGGCAAAGTAAGATAATATCATTCCGGTAATTTGTACATCGGCATAACCAAAATGCCCACCACCAAGTATTAAGTCTACCAATTGCTCGCTAAGTGCCATCATACCAAGTGCAAGGGGCAAAAGTAAAAACAGCAAAACCCGAAGGGTTCCGTTAACCGTATCGGAAAAGCCCGCACTATCCTTATTTGCCGCATGACGCGACAACTTTGGAAAAATAACATTGGTAACACTAAGTATAAAAACACCGCTTATTATCATAAACAATGTGTTTGCAAAATGAATGGCGGCAATGCCAACACCAGCAACGGCCCGGACATTAACCGCAATATTTATAGGCACTATCCAAGTACTTACCATCACGGGCAAAGCCAGCTTTCCAATTTGTCTAAGCCCTGGGTCTTTTAAGTCTAAACGGAAACGAAAGCGGAATTTATGTTTTACCAAAAAGGGTATTTGAATAATGCCCTGTGCCCCCCAGCCAATTAAAAAGGCTATGGCAAGGCCGTAAATGCCAAAACGGTCTATAAAGAAGAAGTAGTAAACAAGGATTATCGCATTAGAAACAGTACTCATTGCGGCTGGGATGCGGAACTCCCCAAGAGATTGCAGCATTCCCGTAAAGGAAAATGCAAGGCCGCTTAAAACCATAAGAGGCAGCATATAGCGCAACAGCGATACGCCCAAAAATACCGTGCCATATGGCACATCATCAGATCCTATAGAGAATATAAAAACAGGCCGGGCAAGTATAATTAAAACTATTGCTACCCCCGCCGTCAAAACTACAACAACGCTAATAAAAAGAGCCGCCAAGTCAAAGGCAGCTCTCTTGCCCTTAGTTTCCATGTACATAGTAAACACAGGAATAAAGCTTGCGGAAAAAGCCGCAGCAAACATAACATCTAAAATTGAACGGGGCAAAAAACTTGCTTGGGCAAACGCAATGGCTTCCGCAGTGGCCTCGCCAAACTCGTTGGCCTGCATACGTTCCCGCAATACGCCCAGCAGTTTGCCTATTACTGTAATCGCCATCATTATGGCAACAGTGCGGGCTGGTTTTATATCGTTGGCATTTGTGTTCGGTTTCATTTGCTCCTCCAAAGCCCTATGTTATTGGACTGCAATGACTATACAAATATGGTATAGTCATTGCAGGGCTTTGTCAAATGTAAAGGGATGTCCGGTTAACTACACATTACAATACTTGCCATCCAAGATACAGAATACGCCATTTGTTAAAGGTTTTTCACTATCTGGCGTTTCAAGCACATTGCGATTTATCAGTTCTTCTGCAACATATCCAATTATATTGTGGGCGCATACTTGCACATATTGATTAATTTGGCTGTCAAGCCGTTTTGGGACAAATGCTTTAAAACTTTTGTGAACGCTGATAATCAAATCCGTAAGCATTTTATGGAGTTTGGTGTTATCCCGGTCAAAAAGGCCTCTGAACTCGGCAAACTGTTCCGGAGCAAAAATGGCAAAATTGAGTTTGTATGCGCCGTCATCTTTAACTATAAGGTTTGCCTTTAGCAGTCGAACTTCATCGTCTTCTGTTAATATGCCCACGGGAATGACTCCGCTTACTGTTTTGCTTATAATATCCTTGTCGGCAAGCCATGTTGTACCGCCATTGTGGTAAATGTAGTCACTAAAATACTTGCCAATGAAATAATAATTAATGCGATGGCTTTCGTTGCCTATTGCATTACATCCACTGCCAAAAGGTGCAACAGGCTCACCTTCCAGCGGATTTTCAAAAACCAGAAACCATCCATATCCGCCATCTTTACGGGGCGGGAACGGTGGAACTTGCAGATTTGCTCCATCACATGCTTTGTTAATTTTCGCACGAAGCACCGCAGGTAGCGCAATGTACCCAAGCCTCTCCATGCCAAAATTCGAGCCATAGAAGTCCATATTTGCGACAGCTTCTTTTTGCTGGGCAAATAGTTCTGCAAAATAGTTGGTGACATCATCTACAAGGGGCGCAAATGCTGTTTTCATAACTTTTGTGTCGCACTGGCGCAGCACAATAAAGTCTGTAGAATACTTGTTGCCCTCTTGGGCAATTGCGTCGCCATAAATAAGGCGGGGCAGTTCGTCCTCTATATACATTGTAGGCAGGCCCGTTTTAAGGCTTATCTCCTCAATTGTCAGCGACTTTTCGTATGCGGCTTCGCATATGGCCCGGGAAATTTGGCTGTGCAGGTATTGGTTAGAATCCATGTTGCCGTTACAACTTGCGGTATGCCAGTTAATTGGCTTATAAACTTTATCCATTTTATTCTCACCTATCCGGGATTGAATTTTTTTGCGGCTAATATTTAGCCGCCATTTTACGGTGGTTTCAGACAGCCCGTAATTTTTGCCAATCTGTTTTACGGGTTGCTGCCCAATATAGTAATCCACTAAAATATTGCGGTATTCCGAGGAAAGCGTATGAAGATACATAAAAATCTGCTGATACTCCTGGGCGATAAGCATGTCGTTTACAAAATCGTAATCACTGGTGACATCATAAAAACTGTCTTGCAAAATTTCGCTACGCTTGTTTCGCTTATCGATAAACCTAGCGTAACGGTTGTAGGCTATTCTCCACACCCATTTTTCCAGGGAATCGATAGTATACTTTTGTACGCCATTTAATATGTGAACCATTATTTCACTTGCCAAATCTTCTGCATCGTGGCGGTTGTTTAGCCGCTTAATACAAAAGCGAAAAATAGGTTCTACAAACTCAGCAATTTCCTTTTCGTTAATTTGCATAAGCTTCCTCGCTTTTTGTTTTGTAAAGGCCTTTACTTTTGCAATCTTACTTGAATACAGTTGAAATCAAAGCACGAATTCGGTGGTACCAGACCGCTTTGCGGCAATGATTGAAACCATGTTCATGTGATTGTCTATGCATATAGTGTCTAAGAAAATGAAATGGATAGGTGGTTATAAAAAATTATATAAATTTGCCGGATACAAATAGCAGTGATACAATTTATATAGTAAAACCGACAAGCACAAGTATACATTTATTTAGGAGAAAACACATGACAAGTGTAATAAAGGTCACGGGCGCACGGATACACAACCTTAAAAACATTGACATAGAAATTCCAAAAGGCAAACTTACTGTTATTACCGGCGTGTCCGGTTCCGGCAAATCCAGTTTTGCTTTTGATACGTTGTATGAAGAGGGTAAACGCCGCTACCTTATGTTTTCCAACACCCAATTCATGGTGGACAGCGTGCCAACCTTTGAAACTATAACCGGGCTGTCGCCAACTGTCGCTGTAGAGCAGAGGATCACGCGGCAGTCTAACCCACGCAGTACCGTTGGCACACGCACAAAAATAAGTACAATGCTTGCGGCTTTGTTTGCAACATATGGCAGCCGCCCATTAGAGTACAATGACAACGAGCCGCTCTCTATGGAAATGTTCCAAAAAAATTCGCCAAAGGGTATGTGTGTGCGGTGTTTGGGTACAGGCCAAATTTACACAGTAGATGAAGATGTTTTATTCTATGATAAGTCTAAACCTATAATGGACGTTTTTACTGAAGTATCCGGCGTAATTAAACAGCAAAGCAATCGCGGTTATATTTATCACACCCAAAATTTTATAGAATATTGTAAAACTGTTGGTATCTCTCCTAACCAAAATGTCAATTCGCTAAGTGAAGCTGATTTTATTAATTTTGCATACGGGGGAAAAGGCACCAGACATTTTAACGGACTGATACCTTGGGCTATCCACTTGTATACATGGAACCTCAAAAGAAAAAAGGATAACTGGCTTACAAAATCGCAATGTGTCCGCCAAGTTTCCTGCCCAAAATGTAATGGCAGCGGCCTTGGCGAGCAGGCAACACACACAACAATAAACGGAAAAACTATAACTGAACTTGAAAACATGTACATCAGCGATTTACGCGAATATCTAAGAAAAGATAAACCAGACCACACAAAACTATTAGAAGAAATTCTTATAAAACTGGAATGCATGATTGACGTAGGGCTTCACCACTTAGCATTATCACGCCCTTTGCCTACTTTATCTGGAGGCGAAATTCAGCGGCTTTTCCTTGCAAGCTATATAATTGCAGAAATGGATTCGATTATTTTCGTTTTCGAAGAGCCCACAATAGGACTGCACGAAGTTGAAAAACAAAAATTAATCGACATAATTCAAAACTTGATTAAACGCGGTAATACCGTTATCGCAGTTGAACATGACATAAACTTTATGCAATCTACCGATTATATCGTTGACCTTGGTCCACGAGCCGGAGAATATGGTGGGGAGCGGATTTTTCAAGGCAGTTATGCAGATTTCATAAAGTGTGAAAATTCATTAACTGCCCCGTATCTGTCGGGCCGCTTGTCTATGCCCGTAAAAACAGAGTACAAGCCGGCGGATAAAACAAAAGTACTGCGGTTGGAAAATTGCTGCATAAACAACCTCCGTAATATATCTGTCGATATCCCGCTGGGGTTACTAGTGGGCGTAGCAGGGGTATCCGGAAGCGGGAAGTCCAGTGTCATAGCCGACACATTGGTTCCTAAATTAAAAGAAGTGTTGAAAAATAAGGTAATTGATCAAGACGAGACTGACAACATAGCTGGAGCTTTTATTTCGTCTGATGTAAAAATATTCGGAATCGAACATATCAAAAAATGTATTATCGTAGACCAAAAACCCATTGGACGCACACGCACATCCTGCCCGGCAACTTATACCGGGATATTTGACCGTGTAAGAAAAATGTTTGCAGATTCCCCAGAGGCGGTGGCGCAAGGGTTTACTCCGGGTATGTTCTCGGCAAATGCAGAAGGGAAATGCCGCAAGTGCAATGGCGACGGTGTTATCCATTACCATGTTGGCTTTGGCAATTTTATTCATGCAGACTGCGAGGATTGCGGCGGTACAGGCTTTACGCCCGAATCCATGAGTATTACCGTTGACGGTAAAGACATAAAAAACATCCTTGAAATGAGCATTACAAACGCAGCCGAATATTTCAAAGATAAAAACAAAGCAAGTTATCGTATGCTGCAAACACTCGACCGCGTTGGGCTTGGCTATATGTCCCTTGGGCAAAAAACGCCAACAATTTCCGGCGGCGAGGCACAGCGAATTAAATTGGCAAAAGAACTTGGGAAGTCTAACAGCGGAAAAGACAATATTTACATTTTGGACGAGCCGACAACGGGCTTGTCATTTTCAGACAGTGAACGATTAATTCAATTAATGCATGAGCTTGTTAATAATGGTAACACGGTTATAGTTACAGAACATGACCCTGTCGTATTATCAAATTGCGATTACATTATAGAAATGGGGCCGGGCGGCGGCAGCGACGGCGGTTATGTTCTTGCCACAGGCACACCTGTTGAATTAAAGAAAAATAAACAATCGATAATAGGGCGGTATTTAGTTACCTCACACTATATTTGAGAGTCAAATGGAGGCTTAAAATGAGCGGCGTAAACCATGGTTTTTTAGCGCAGTTAGATGATTATATTAAAATAAAGCGTTACCGCTTAATTAATGCTGTAGTGGTTTACGAAAATGACAAATTAATTTTTGAGCGATACTACAATAAATTTAACGAAAACTCAACCAACCCACTTTGCTCTACATGGAAAAGTATTTTATCCCTGACTCTTGGAATTTGTTTAGACAAAGGAATTATCAAAAATATTGACGAACCCATAAGCCGCTATCTTCCGCAATTTTCGCAAAATAATTACCCATGGCACAAGCTTATAACAATCCGGAACTTGTTAACCATGTCGTCCGGCATTCATTTTTTAGGCGGAGTACATTATCATTGCCCTATGCTGGAACAAATGAGACGCTCTAAAGACTGGATTGCCCATATTGCCGATGTACAAATGACAGCTGCTCCGGGTACAAATTTTGTTTACAAAGAATGGGATGTACTACTTCTTTCAGCCTTAATTGGAAAGGCTTGCGGCGGTTTAGCGTGGGATGTGGCGGGGGAGTATTTGTATAAACCACTTGAAATAGACGGAGAAAAATGGCTGGCTCAACATAATGGTAGTATAAATTATAATGCCGCACTCAATGGAGTTGGCGGCGATGAAATGACAGCCAAAAACATGGCAAAAATAGGCCGGTTAATGTTAAACGGCGGTATTTGGGAAGGAGGGCAGCGAGTTGTTTCCGAAAATTATGTAAATGACTCAATTTTACCTTCGAAAGCGAGTACCGACTATGGCTACCTTTGGTGGCTTTCTGATAAGGGGTATCACGCAAGAGGTTTTGCGGGGCAGGAGATAAATATTTACCCAAGCAAAAACATCGTGGCGGTAATACAGGCAACTGTCACACCATCAAGTAAGATGTACCCCGACATTTGCAAGAATATAATTATGTAGCTATTCAAACACGCCCCTACACTGCCCCATTAATAGGCCTATCTTGAAAGCAGGTTTCAGGACAGGCCTAACACTTCCAATAACTCCCCAATATGGGACGCACCAAGCACACGAAAGCCTTTAGGCACACGTATTTTTCCTTTGTTCGCCAAAGGCAAAACACAAGCCGTAAAACCCTGACGTGCCGCTTCCATTACACGGCGTTCCGGCTGGGTAATGGCCCTTAGTTCCCCTGCAAGGCCAACTTCCCCAAGTACCATTGTTTGAGGGTTTATGGGCTTGTTTTTATAACAGGATGCCAAGGCAGCAATAACTCCCGCATCTGCGGCGGGTTCGTCTATGCGCAACCCCCCGGCAACATTTACATATGCATCAAAATTTTGCAGTTTATACCCGGCACGTTTTTCCAGCACTGCCATTAGCATTACCACACGGTTATAGTCCATTCCTGTAGCTGTGCGGCGGGGCGTACCAAAGGATGTGTAAGATACCAGAGCCTGTACCTCTGCAAGCAGCGGGCGGGAACCCTCCATGCTGCATGTCACAACAGAACCAGGTACATCTATTGGGCGACCCGCAAGCATATATGCAGAAGGGTCTTCTATTGGCGTAAGCCCCTGCTCGCCCATTTCAAACACGCCAATTTCGTGGGTAGAACCGAAACGGTTTTTTACTGCACGTATCAGACGATATGCGTCCTTGTCGTCCCCCTCGAAGTATAGTACCGTGTCAACCATGTGTTCCAGTACCCGTGGTCCTGCAAGTGAGCCTTCTTTTGTCACATGTCCAACAAGCATTACAGCCATGTTTTCTTGTTTTGCAAGATATGTGAAAAATGCCGCACACTCCCGCACTTGGGTTACGCTGCCCGGCAACGATGCAATATCTGAAAGGCGCATTGTTTGGATAGAATCTATGAAAAGCATGGCGGGCTTGATTTTTTGTACTGCGTCACGGATGGCATAAAGGTCTGTTTCTGCCAAAAGGTAGCAGTTTGGAGCGTTAACTTGTAAGCGGTCTGCCCGCATTTTTATTTGGGCAGTACTTTCTTCGCCAGACACATATAGGATAGGGAAATCTTTCCTTGCCATATGGCGGCACATTTGCAGCAGAAGGGTTGACTTTCCTATGCCCGGGTCGCCCCCCAATAAAAGAAGGCTGCCCGCCACAACGCCGCCGCCGAGTACCCGGTCAAGTTCCGCAATGCCTGTAATATAGCGGTTTGTGCCATCGGATGAACTAGAAATATCACTTAACAACTGCACCTGGGATGCATCACCTGAGGCTTGTATAAAGGCGGCTCCTTTGGCACCTTTTGGTGTGGGAGGTTTCAATGCCCGCTCTTCGAAAGTATTATACTCTCCACATACGGGGCAGCGGCCCAGCCATTTTGCTTGTTCACACTCGCAAACAATGCATACGAATCTGGATTTTGCAGGCATTGTTGTTACCTCCTTGCACGTTGCGCAAATAAATTAGAGTAAATGCCGTTTACAATTTCTAATCGTTTTCCAACAGCTCAATCAGTGTTTTTAAAGTCTTGCGGGAATCCAAATAGGCATATCTGCCGCCCTGGTATTCGCCTTTTTGGATAAGAGGGATGCCAGTGGCTTCCAAGCGTGATATAACTTGCTTCATGCCATTTACCACAAAGGCCAAGTGATGAACCCCTTCGCCGTATTTGTCTAAATCTTCCCGCCATGTAGACGGCTTTTCATCCGGCTCGATTAGTTCAAGAGTTAAATTGCCGCCAACATTAAAGAATGCCAACTTTGCCCGTGCATCGCAGGGCTTGCCACGGAACTCACCCTGTGTTTCCTCAATTGGGCCTGTAATCATGCATTCCGGTTCTTCCATGCCTAAAATTGCGGCAAATTCCTTAACCGACTTTTCGATGTCATGAACCAAAATACCAACTTGCGCTACAACATTTGTACCAAGCAAATTTTTTTCCATATTTCCATTCCTTTCATTTTATCCTTGCCGAAGATGGTCAGCCACATGCTGAAAATACTCGGGCCAAGGTGCGGTAAATGCCACGACTTGTTCGGTGGCAGGGTGTTTAAACGATAACTGTGCGGCATGGAGTATCTGCCCTTGCTGTTCTTTTAAAAACGGCGGCTGATTGCGGTTGCTGTATGTTACATCCCCCAATACAGGATGCCCTATGTGGGCCATATGAACACGTATCTGATGTGTACGCCCCGTCTCCAGCCTTGCAGACACAAGTGTGTACTTTTCCATCCGTTCCAAAACTTCTATATATGTTACGGCCCTGCGTGCACGCTTATTTTTTGTATCGGAAAATGCAGTGTTTGCTCCCGAAAAGCGGCTTCGCCGCTTTAAATCTTCTTTTATAATTGCCATTTTCTTGCGGTCTATCGGGTGGCGGCCTATTGGCGCATCTATACATATTTTCTCCTGTTGCAAAACACCGAAACATACAGCGTTATATATACGCACCATAGAATTATCTGCAAGCTGTGCCGCCAAGCCCTGATGAGCAATATCATCCTTTGCAACAACCATAAGCCCAGATGTATCTTTGTCCAACCTATGGACAATACCGGGACGCAAAACCCCGCCAATACCAGACAACTTGCCCCTGCAATGGTGCATAAGAGCATTTACCAGTGTGCCTTGCCAATTACCGGCGGCAGGGTGTACAACCAACCCTTGAGGTTTGTTAACCACAAGCAAGTGGTCGTCCTCATACACGATATCCAACGGGATATTCTCTGCTAATGACTCTTCGCTTGGTTTGGGTGCGGGCAAACTGTATATAATTAAATCCCCGGCAGCAACTTTGTAGTTTTTCTGCAGGGGTTTTCCATTACACGTCACACACCCGTCTGCCAATAACTTTTGAGCAATACTGCGGGTAGGTATACTTTTCATACCTGTCAAAAAAACATCAATACGCTCTCCGGCTTTTTCTGCCGGAACAATTGTTTCAATAAAGTCCATTACACATCATAACCGATATGTCTCAGCCATTTTAAAGATTCTTCTATATTGCATTCCAACACAAAAGGAGTATCTTCTCCTACCGTGTGCAAAATTTTATTTATTGCACCAGGCAGGGGAATAGAGCCTTGCCCAAGGGGCCAGTGGTCGTCATGGCTGCCGTTGTTATCATGGATATGCACATGCCCGATATAATCCCTAAGCACATCAATCCACCTGTTTAAAGATACAGATCGCCCACCAAAAAAGGCATGGCCTATGTCAAAACAGCAGCGGATTTTTGGGCTGTCAATTCCACGAAAAATTTGCACAAACACTTCTGGGTCTTCGTCTTCCACGTTTTCTATAAAAACTGTCATTCCTTGGGGAATACTTTTTTCAATGTCCTTCCAAAACTCAACGGAGCTGTGCAAAAAAGTATCTACAGCAGCAGTGGATGCGCCGTTTAAAAATTTCCTGTAGGAAGAATGAAACACCACTCGGTTAATACCGTGAAAGGTCGCAACCTCCATAGACTGGATAAAGCGTTTTTTTGCCACCTGACGGATAAGGGGGTCTACAGACGTATGATAGGTGTCATGGAACATACCATGCATAGAAGCACCACTTACCCCTTTAAGGTATTGTGTGATTTGCGGATGGTTTTTATCGAATGCATCTATAAAATTAGGGTCAGAATATTTTAGAATTTCCAACCCCATGTTATTGACTTTCGCAATTTCCATGTCCTTTTCAGAAAAATCTGTGCAATAAAGTATCATGTTTACCTCCTAAACATCCTTCACCAGGAAAAGCATAACAAACCCGCCAAGAAAAACTCCAATTACTACAAATACATCTGCAAGGTTAAATATAGGAAAATTAATAAACAAAAACGCAAGCATATCCCGTACATAACCAAAGGCTATCCTGTCGAACAAATTGCCAATGCCCCCAGCTAAAATCAAGATTATGGGAATGCGCACAAGCCAGAGCCGATTTTCCTGGGGCAGGCGGTTGTAAAACCACAAGAGGCCGCCCATCAGCACAATTTTTACAATGGTAAGCACCCAACGGCTCCACTCAAAACCGGCACCAAGGCCAAAAGCCGCCCCTGTGTTGCGGGTATAGGTAAGCCCCAAAAGCCCGGGTATTAAAACGCGGCTTGGCTGACCTTGAAGGTTGGCGGCGGCCCAGCCTTTTAGCCATAGGTCTAAGGCTAATAAAACTACCGCCGCTGCCAACAATATCCCCCATGTTACAAGTTTGCTTTTATTCATCTGCAAAGGAAATGCCCATTGCCTTTGCTACTTTCACAAGTTCGCCGTTTGGATCGACTACTTTTGCGCCCCCCTTACTGGTTTCGCCCATTGCGCCGTCCCCAAGAACTGCCTCGAATGGCACCTGAGTCATTTCCCCGTTTTGCAGGGCTACCATATTACCAAATTTGCCATCCCGCACAAGTTCTGCGGCTTTTACGCCATATCTGGCAGACAATATTCTGTCTGCCGGGGAAGTATCACCCCCGCGCTGGATATGCCCAAGTACACAGTGGCGTACTTCGTTATTTACCAATGATTCTAGTTTGTTTGCAATATATGCAGCAACACCGCTAAAGCGAATGGCATCGGCACTGTCTGCTACAACTTTACCAACTATGGCCTCGCCGCCTTTTTCCATTGCGCCTTCGCAAACGGCAACAATTGTAAAAGGCTTGCCTTCGGCATTGCGTTCATTAATTTTTTTTGCAATTCCATCCATTGAGTACGGCATTTCCGGAATAAGTATAACATCTGCGCTGCCGGCAATACCTGCATGTAAACAAATCCACCCTGCGCTGCGCCCCATAACTTCTACCACAAGTACCCTGTGGTGGCTTTCTGCAGTTGTATGCAAACGTCCTAAATTTTCTGTAACAATATTTACGGCAGTATCGAAGCCATATGTGGTTTCTGTAGATGTAAGGTCATTATCAATTGTTTTTGGTACGCCAACTACATTTACCCCTTTTCGAGCAAAGTCACGGGCACTGGTAAGCGTACCGTCGCCGCCAAGTACAATTAAGGCATGTACACCTTCTTTTTTCATATTTTCTATAGCTGCATCTGAAACATCTCTTTTTACTTGTATGCCATTTTCTTCTACTGTGTAATCGAATAGGTTGTCCTTGTTGGAGTTATACAAAACAGAACCGCCTCTGTGTAAAATACCGGAGGTAGTCTTGCGGGTTAGCGGCACAAAATCGTTGTTGTAAAGGCCCCTATAACCAAATTTGTACCCAATAAGTTCGCAATCCATCATATTGTGGCATGCACGCACCAATGTGTGGATTACTGCATTTAGTCCGGGGGCATCCCCGCCTCCTGTAAGAACAGCAATTTTCTTTTTACTCATGTTTGTAGTCTTTCCTTCCCTAAGTGTAATCATTTAAACTCAGACTGACTATAAATATACTTGTTGTACTTGTCAACTCCTTCATTGTATATCATTTTTATATTTTTGTCTTGACTTTTCCGCAGAAATATTCTAAAGTTATTGGGAATCTCTACCCCGATTGAGATATCACATGCAACGGAACACAAAATTGTATAAAAACTGTATAGTTAAACTGGAGGTTCAACCATGCGCACCACCCATATTACAAAGCCTGCAGATGTAGAGCGCAAATGGTTTGTTGTTGATGCAACAGATTTAAACCTGGGTCGCTTGTCATCTGAAGTGGCGCGTATTTTACGGGGCAAGCATAAACCAATTTTTAGCCCCAATGTAGATACCGGCGATTACGTTATAATCGTTAATGCAGACAAAATTAAAGTTACCGGTCGTAAACTAGACCAAAAGATATATGTCCGTCATTCCGGTTACTTTGGCGGAAGAAAAGAAGTTAAAATGCGTGACATGCAAAACAAAAAGCCCGAGTTTATAGTAACCCACGCTATAAAAGGCATGCTTCCTAAAAATAACTTGGGTCGCAAAATGTTTACAAAATTACATGTATATGCAGGACCGGAACACAAACATCAAGCTCAACAACCGGAAGCACTTGTGCTTAATTTAGAATAGGAGGCGCTGGCATATGGCATCAGTTTCATATTACGGAACAGGCAGAAGAAAAAGCGCCGTAGCTCGTGTTTATCTTTTGCCGGGTAAAGGCAATATTACAATTAACAAGCGTGGCATAGACGATTATTTTGGGTTAGAAACCTTAAAATTAATCGTTCGGCAGCCACTTGAACTTACAGGCACATTAGCTAAGTTTGACATAAAAGTTAGTGTTTATGGCGGTGGCTTCACTGGTCAGGCCGGTGCAATTCGCCACGGGATATCCCGTGCCCTGCTAATAGCAGACAGCGATTTCCGCCAGCCGCTTAAGCGCGCCGGCTTTCTAACCCGCGACCCACGCATGAAAGAACGTAAGAAATACGGCCTTAAAGGTGCAAGACGTGCGCCTCAATTCTCAAAACGCTAATACTAATTTATATTCTTCACAAAACCCCCGGCAGACAGCCGGGGGTTTTGTGGAAGTGGATGCATTTGCCAAAATCAACCTTTTTTTGGCTGTTGTTGGAAAAAGAAGGGATGGATATCACGAGTTGGTTTCCATCATGCAAACGGTTAATCTCTGCGACAACCTATTGTTGCACAAAGTAAAAAAAAACCATAATACAAACCTTGTGCAGCTTAGTACTAACATTCCAAAACTACCGATAGACAACAAAAATCTTGTTGTAAAAGCTGCTAACCTTTTTATGAAAGATAACAATATCACCCATCCTGTGCAAATTAAACTTAACAAGCGCATACCTATTGGCGCAGGCCTTGGGGGCGGCAGCAGCGATTGTGCCGCAGCATTGCTTGGGCTAAACCAACTTTTCGATCTAAAAATACCACTGAGTGAACTTATGGAAATGGGCAAAACACTTGGGGCAGACGTTCCATTTTGTCTATTAGCTAATATTCATGGCGGTGCCGCCCTTGCAAAAGGCATTGGTGAAAAACTAACACCTTTGCCGCCCCATCCAAACTGCAATATTATACTTGCTTACCCGCAAATTCATATTTCTACAAAAAAAATATTTAAGCAATTAAATTTTGAAGGCACATTTACAAAAGAACATCCACAGCTAGATAGTTTTATGGCAGCATACGAATCCCGCGATATAGCCCAGATAGCAAAAAACTTTAAAAATACATTTACACCCATTACATCCGGTTTGCATCCGCAAATTTCGACTATAATTACGGATTTGCAAAACCAAGGGGCACTTGGGGCGTCTATGACAGGCACCGGCTCCACTGTTTTTGCCTATTTTGACAACGAAGATAACGCCAAAACGGCTTGCAATACATTACAAAAAAACCATACTAATACAAGATTTTTTATTACCTCATTACGAACTTAAATAGCGATAGACCAATCAAAGTGCGGAGGTGACGGCATGGCAAACAATCGTAAGAATTCAAATAGCATTAAACGTTCACCCCCGTTAGTTGACCTTGCGCCTCCAAGGGCGAAACCCGGCAAACCTGCTGCGCCGCCCAAGCGTAAACTCTCCCCTCTTCCGGAAATGCAGCTGAATACCCCAAACAATCAAAATAAACCGCAGGATAAAGTCCGTCCGGTTCAGCCGACGACTGTAGGGCAATACCGTCAACCTTATAATTCCTCTACTGATTATGGGCGTAAATCGTTGCCCGTAACAGGGGAACGATTGGGACGGGGTACGCAGCAAACACGACAAGAAAACAGACGCCCTGTACGCCGCATGAGCCCCAACACCAAGCGCAATATAAACATTGGTATCTCTGTGGTGGTGGTTGGTACACTTATTATTATGCTTGGCATTTTCCTTTTTGGAAACACTGCCCTTGCTGTTTTAATAGACGGTGTTCCCATAGGATATATTCCCCTGGTACGTGAAACTACAAGCGAAAGTTTCCATAACGAAGTAGTGACGCATCTTGAAAGTAAGCACCTTACAGGGGTAATAGTTTCTCAACAGGTTACAGTAGACTCTGCCCGTCGGGTTTCCAGAAGAGGTGTAACCGATAGGTCGATTATGATAAGCCAAATTGGCCTTAGAATTGAATATCAAATTGTGATTAGGGCAATTTATATAGCTGACCGTTTTGAAGTTTATGTGCGCAGCGAACACTGCGTTACAGACATTGAAAACCGTATAAAAGCAGAATGGACAAACGAAAATACAGTAGAAAGCATATTTGACACAGATTGGCGAATTGACCTTGTTGCCGTTGACCGTGACCATGAAGGTATTCTTAGTTCATTAGAGGCCATTGCAATTCTTGACCGCACAGAAATGTTTAATATCGACCATATAGTTGAATCGGGTGATACCTTAGATGCTCTTGCTCTGCGCTTTGGTACAACATCTAACAGTATTGCCAATGCAAATAATATAACATTAGTTACAACAATACGCCCGGGGGATGTGCTAACCATTCGCACCAGGCAGCCAATCCTATCCGTTATAACCATAGACGAAGTTGCAACCTACTCCCCAATAGAAATGCCAGTGGAAACACAGGAAACTTCTGACAGATACGAATCTACCACCTATATTGTGCAAGAAGGCAGCCCAGGTGAAAGACGCACTGTACAGCGTATAACCCGCCGAAATGGCATAACAACAAATACAGAACAATTGGATGCAGAAGTAATTGCAGAGCCAATTACACATATAGTAGAAGTAGGTACCCGAACAAGAGAACTTGAGCGAAGGTAGTTTACTACGCCGCCGCAGGTCGGGCTTTGCCCGGGCGCGAGGCATTTATTAACATGGAAAAAGTGAACTCCTTTTTCCAACTTATTTTTTCGCCGCCGCAGACCGGGCTTTGCCCGGGCGTGAGGCATTTATTAGGAGGATGGCTATGCCAGCAAAAATTTTGATTGTAGATGACGAAACAAGAATTGTGGACATATTAAACTATAACTTACGCAAGGAAGGCTACGAAACTATATGCGCTTCCGATGGGGAAACAGGCCTAAGCTTGGCCCTTTCAGAAAACCCGGATTTGGTACTTCTTGACATAATGATGCCAGGGCTGGACGGATACGAAGTATGTAAACGCTTGCGCCAAGTGTCCCAGGTGCCAATTATAATGCTAACCGCAAAAGCCGAGGAATCCGACAAAGTTCTTAGTTTTGAGCTTGGGGCGGATGACTATATTACAAAACCTTTTGGTGTCCGCGAAATGTTGGCCCGTGTAATGGCAAACTTGCGCCGTGTACACATGCCTCAATCTGCGTCACCGGGCAGTAACCGCCTTAGTTTTGGCGAGTTAAGCATGGATTTGGATTTATACGAGATAAAACGCGGCGATACGGCTATAGACCTTACCCGTAGAGAATTTGAGCTTGTAAGGTTTCTTGCCACCCAAAACAATCAAGTTTTTACCCGTGAAGCTCTTTTAGAGAAAGTATGGGGTTACGAATATTTTGGCGATGTACGCACTGTAGACGTTACTATCCGCCGCCTTAGAACCAAACTGGAAGTTACCCCAGACACTCCAACCTATATTTTAACAAAGCGCGGTGTAGGTTATTATTTCACACTAGAGTTTGGGGACGGTTTTGCCAAAGAATAGTTTAAATTAAAAATAGAGGTTAGTTGATGAATAGCATCAAAGTAAAACTAATTGCCATATATGCTGCCGTTATTTTAATTGTTATGATAATTAGCGGCACAATAATGTTAGTTGATATGCGGCAAATGGAAGTTGAACGGTCAGGGGATCAGCTCCGGACTGTAGCCAACTCTATATACATTGACATAGTCCGGCAGTATGAGCGGGATAGATTTTTTGATGCTACAGAATGGACTGTTTTGGGTCAGCAAGGCGATTACGGCATCCAAGGCATGATAATAAGCGAAGCCGGTATTGTTATTGCGCCGGAAGCCTTTAGAGGCATGCGTATTCATAACCAGGCAACAATTGCCGCCGCCGCCGGAGAAGAACGTGCTATCATTGGCCTGGGCCCGGATCTTGCCGGAAGGAGCCAGGAGTGGATTAACTTTGCAATGCAAAGAAGCCACGACGACGAAAATTTTATTATTCATACCCGTATCAGCACCGAATTACTATATGAGAGCCTTTCCCGTATTGCTTTCACTCTAGTGTTAACGGTGCTTATTTCAATTGTGCTAACTTTAGTATTATGGTTTTTCCTTGCAAATACTATAACCGCCCCAATTGTAAACCTGACCCGCCATGCCAAGGCAATTGCCTCCGGCGACTTCTCCCGCAAAATTGCAGTAAAAAGCCAGGATGAAATTGGACAGCTTGCATTTAACTTTAACCATATGGCGCAGGAATTGCACAGCTCACTAATGAGCATAACTAGCGAAAAAAATAAAAGTGTAGCAATATTGCAAAACACATCCCATGGAGTACTGGCATATGACGCAGCAGGCGGCCTGACCCATGCAAATAACGCAAGTGCCGAACTATTATCGGGGATTGACTTACAGGAGTATAACCTGGACGGCATTTTAGAATTTTTAGGGTTTCTGCCTGAGGAAATACGCAGCTTACAACCGGAAGAAATACGTGAAGTTACCTACCAGGATAACGATTATTTTATTTTGGCCTGTGCAACATCCTATACCAGCCAGTCCGACGCTGCAGACGGCTATATAATTGTACTGCAAGATGTTTCCCGGCAAATGAAGCTTGACAATATGCGCAAAGAATTTGTTGCAAATGTATCCCACGAGTTACGCACTCCGCTTACGTCTATCCGCACCTATGCAGAAACTTTGATGGATGGCGCAATGGAAGACCCGGAAACTGCAAACAGTTTCTTGAAAGTAATAGACGAAGAAGCCCAACGCATGACACTATTGGTATCTGACCTATTAGAGCTCTCCCGTATAGACAGTAAGCAATCTGCCTTGGAAATGGACGTAGTAGACCTTGTTGCATTATTGCGCCTATCTGTGCGGCAAAGCCAGTTTTTAGCAAACACCAAAAACCAGACAATAGAAATTGAGACACCGCCTGTACCATGCTTTGTAGAGGCAAATGCTTCGCGGATAAACCAAGTTATTTCTAATATTTTATCCAACTCTATAAAATACAGCGCGGAAAACACCAATATTCAAGTAACCATGGAGGTCACAGAAAAATACTTCCGTATTTTTGTCAAAGACCAAGGCATGGGCATTCCGCAAGAGAGTCTTGCACATATATTCGAGCGTTTTTATCGTGTAGACAAAGCCCGGGCCCGGGCCATGGGGGGTACAGGCCTTGGCCTTGCCATTGTAAAAGAAATTATGGAAGAGCATGGCGGGCGGGTTCATGTCACCAGTCAAATGGGGCAAGGCACTACAATGGTGCTTAGGTTTAATAGATATCACGAGTAGGAGGCAGCTATGCCGGATATAATAAAAACCCGCTACCTACCTGCGTTTAAGTCACTGGTTATTTTGGGGTTGGCTGGCTTATCTGTATTTTTGACTATTCAACTATGGCTTGTAAATATACCAAACCGCAGCTTTCTTCCTTATTTAGCGGCGCGGTTTACTCCTGCTGCGCCGGATGGCGTTTCGGATTTAGTGCGCCCTTCCCGTATAGTTGCAGGCAGTGGCAATGGCTATTTTCATATTATATACAATAGCATTGCCGATTCAGAATTTTGGGAATACGGCGAGTTTGCAATAACTGTTGTTTTGCAAAACGGCAGTTTTGTCAGCCGTACAGAAACAGATATGAGCAATATTATTGAAGCACCGGTTCTTATTTACGAGTATGTATTTGATATGACAACGGCTATATTTTCGGAGGCTTTTTGCCGGCGTGTAAGAGCGGCACTTTCAGATGCGGGAATTATAAATTTCCGGGCTGTAGCTATTCATCCCCCGCAAAACAGACAGAGTGCAATTTTTGTTTCTTTCATTGGCGATGATTACACATGGCAATTTTCTCTTGCCCCCACAGGGCGGCGAGTTCACGAAATTTTTGATGGTATTGCCATAAGTGAAAATATAAGACACCCATACCGCCGTTTTATTCCAACAGAAGGTTTATTGGCATTTGCGCCTCGTTTTCATGAGGATTTTTATTATCATCCGCTTCTGGTCACAAACCCATACGAGAATCATGCCGGGCGTTTGCATCTTGCATTTATACACAGGCAAATCGAGCACTTTTTCGATAACCCAGCTACAATAAACCAGGGAACCCCAGGGGGAATTTACACATACAACAACCTAAATACCGTTGTACGCTACCTACCAATGAATGTTGTAGAATACACAAGTTTCCGTACTATAGGCCGCACAACATCCAGTTTTGTAGCAAACTTTTCTGCGGCACTTGCATTTGTAAACGACGACCCAAACGTAACCAACGATATTTTTCTCGCAGAGTATGATATTAGGGGGCACCAAAATGTGTTTTGGTTTGGCTATGCAATAGATGACTTTCCTATAAGAATGGCAAGGCCATGGAGCACAATCTCCGACTGTACCGACCCTTTGCATCACCCGATAGAGGTAATTGTAGAACATGGGCGTGTAATACGTTATCGTAAAATTGCCCATACTTTTGATATAGACACAAGCTGGACCACCAGGTTAAATTTATCTGCGGAATGGGAAAGCCCATTAGGCTTCCCTATTATTGGCCCAAACCCGCAGTCACATATTCAGCTGCAAGCCATTACTACAGAATAGGAGGCGGTTTTATGGAATGGGAGCGAGCAAAAAACTATATTATTGTATTTTTTATATTGTTAAATGCCACCCTAGGGATTTTGCTTACTATAGAAAACCGCCGCTATACCATTACATCCGACCAGGAAAGGCTGATACGTACAGTATTAAGCCGTAATAATATTATTATGTACAGAATGCCAATGCGGCAGTTCTCACCAATGCGGCCTATTGAAGTTACGGGTTTCTATTACTCCCAGGAAGACATAGAGGCTCTGGTTGAAATTTTATTTGAAAACCCACAAGATGTAGAACACACATATAATTTGGGGAACCACAGATTTGTTTACGGTAATATCAGCTTAGAGATAACAAGCGGCTTTATAACATACAAGAACCCATATGGGTTCCGTCAAGCAGTGGACAATACTTTGTTTTCGCTACCCAATGAAGATGTAACATACGGCAGTGCAGTGCGCCTGACAGATATATTTGTAAATAACTACTTCCCAGATTTTGTACAAGACGGCCGCCCTACAGAAGAAGGCGGCGGTATTCGTATAATTTATCTGCAGGAATACCATGGACAGCTTATACTTTCAAACTCAATCGAGTTTTTGGTTACACCTGTTGGAATATATCAAATAGAAATGGAATTTGGGCAAATTTTAGGGCATACAGGCACACCGCTTATGATATTTTCCCCAGACGAGGCACTGTTTGCCTTTGCGCAGCGTGTAAGCCCTACTACCCAGGAAACTCCAAAGACTATAGCCAGTATGGACTTGGTATACTTTAATAAATATTTTAGCTACCAGTATGGCCCTTATCATGCAGTGCCATTTTACCGTATTTTTACACGCTGCCAAATAGACCAGCCATTTTTAGTTAACGCTTTTACCAATGAAACAATGTGGTAGTTATTTTGCTCATACCGCACCATGAACACTTCTGTCCTTGTTAACAAATTTTGTAAGGTGTCCCAGGTACATGAGTTCTACTGTGCCTGTTGGGCCGTTGCGTTGTTTTGCAATTATTACTTCCGCTTCGCCTTTATGCATGGTATCCGGGTTATAGTATTCGTCCCGGTATAGGAAGGCCACAACGTCGGCGTCTTGCTCTATTGCGCCGGATTCCCTCAAGTCACTTAGCATTGGACGGTGGTCTTTGCGGGATTCTACAGCACGGCTTAACTGAGCCGCCACAAGAACAGGCACATTAAGTTCCTTTGCCACGGCTTTTAAAGAACGGGATATTTCCGAAATTTCCAGTTGACGGGATTCAGGCCTGGAGCTTGCGGATGCTGACATTAGCTGCAAATAGTCAATTACAATAAGCCCCAGGTTTTTTTCAATTTTTAAACGGCTGCACTTTGCTCTAAGCTCCGTTACAGAAAGCCCCGGTGTATCGTCCAGATAAATTGGAGCTTTAGATATATCTGGGATAGTTTCCGCTATGCGGGTCCAATCTTCATCTATCAACTGACCTGTGCGCAAACGCTGCGAGTCTACGGTAGCCTCTGCACTCAAAAGACGGTTAGCTAGTTGGGCATTAGCCATCTCTAGGCTAAAAAAGGCCGTGGGCACGCCCTTTCTTATGGCAGCGTGGGCCATAATATTTAACAAAAAAGCCGTCTTTCCCATAGATGGGCGGGCACCTATTAAAATCATCTCTGCAGGTTGCAGGCCTGCTGTTTTTCTATCAAAGTCTGCAAAGCCTGTTTCAACCCCTGTTATACTACCCTTTGTTTCAAACAATTGCTCAAGTTTTTGATTGGCGGCAACAATGGCATCGCTAATATGCATAAAGTCGCTGGTATTACTCCGCTGAGAAATATTGAATATGCTTTTTTCCGCTCGTTCAAGTATTGCAGAAACGTCTTCTTGAGCTTCGTATCCTGCATTTGATATAAAATTGGCAGATTTTATTAGCTGACGCAACAGAGATTTCTCTGCGACAATTTCTGAGTGGCGTTTTATATTTGCCGATGTATAATATGCTGCTGCAAGGTCGCTAATTTTTTCCCGCCCGCCTACTTGCTCCAGCATTCCTTTTTCCGCAAGCTTGTCGCTTAAAGTTACAATGTCCACAGGCACATTGCGGGCAAATAGCTCCACCATTGTTTCGTATATAATCTGGTTATCCGGGCGGTAAAAGTCCTCGCCTATTAGTATTTCATGGGCAACAGCAATGGCTTCCCTATCGAAAAGCATACTGGCTAATACCGCAAGTTCCGCCTCTTGATCATTTGGGGGAATTCGCGGTACCGGCATAGGGGGCGAAGGAGCATAGTCCTGGCTCGGAATTTGTGATTGTAGTTCTTTAGGCTCTATCATTAATTTGCCACTACTTCAACTTTAAGAGCTGCACTTACCTGAGGGTGCAATTTTATATTAACGGAATGCTCCCCTGTAGTTTTTATGGCTTGCATTACTATTTTTTTCTTGTCTACAGATATCCCCTGCTTAGTTAGTGCTTCTGCAACTTCTTTATTGGAAATAGAGCCAAACATTCTGCCGCCTTCGCCAACTTTAACAGGAATTTTTACTTGTGCTTCACGTATTTTAGCGGCTACAGCCTGGGCTGCCTCTATATCTTGCTGAAGCTTAGATGCCGCTTTTCTTTGCTGCCCTTCTAACTGTGCGATATTTGCTTTAGTTGCTTCTACCGCTAATTTACGTGGTATTAGAAAATTACGGGCGTGACCGTCGGAAGCCTCTATTGTTTGTCCTTTTTTACCTGTGCCTTTTACGTCTGCAAGTAGGATTACTTTCATTGTTGTTCGCTCCTTTTAGTAAAGTTGATTGTCATACATAATCCTGTGTCAGATTATAGCATGATAAAAGCATAAAAAAAAGCGGCATAGCCGCAAAAGAAATATCTTTATTTTACATATCCAACGCATCTATTAGTTTTCTAATTTTTTTTGTAGCAACCAGAACCACTTCGCCATTGATCATTTCAATCTCTCTGGTAACTTTATTTACGCCCTTTATATTTTTAGTATTTACAACAAAAGACTGATGGCAGCGGAAGAAAATTGGGTCAATTTCCGCAACTTCGCTAAGGGAACCGTAAAATTCTAATAGGCTATTTGTTGTGTGCAAAATTAATTTGTGTGACATATGATGAGACTCAAAAAACATTATTTCATCAAATGGAATTTTTCTAACTTTGTCGCCAACTTTAAATTTATAGTACTTTTTCTCTACAGAGCCTTCCAAATAACGCTTATGTGCCACATGAAGACACTCGCGAATTTTTTCTGCTATATACTCAGGGTTGTTCTTAATAATATAATCCATTGCTTCCACTTTATATTGAAAGGCCAGATATGATAATTCTACATGAGTAGTTACAAAAACAATTTTAGCATAAATGTCTTTTTCCCTAACTTTTGAACCCAGGGTTATCCCATTCATTTCGTGCTGCAAATGTATATCTAAAATATATAAAGCATTTTGCTTCGGGCACTTTTCTATATAGTCTAGTATTTCTATGGGGTTATCGGTTGACAAAACAAGTTCCATGTCAATGTCGTTAATAACTATATAATCTTTAATAATTGCTTCCATACGTCTTCGTTGATGCAAATTATCTTCACAGATAAAAATGGGTTGCATGCTCATTCTCCCCTACTCATATTTCGCTAGACTCCACCGCATTATACTGCTTTTTTCGACGCAGCACAATGCAATGTCGCCAGAAATATACAATGTTATAGTGAAAGCCGACAAAAACTGTCGGCTCCCACTTTCGTACACAGGGAGGAGCTTAAAGAGGGCCTCCCTATTTAAAGAGTTTAACCTTGCGGTTACCCTCCTTAAGCTTTAATGTTACGATTCATGCCACACTAACCATTCACTTTTTTCTTTTTTGCAAACAAAATTAATACTATAGAAGAAATGATTAACCCTGCAAGGAATACTTTTATAGCTACAAGAGCATAACTTTGTCCGGTTTGAGGGTTAGAGCGACTAGGATTAAACGCATCGCTAAGACTAACAACTGGCGGCGGTGCATCGTCTACAGTTGATTCTCCTCCTGCAGAACCTTGCCCCGGAGGGGGAACATTCAAACTGCCGGAAGGTTGTTCGGTCCAATCCCAAGGTATATCATCGTAATCGTCTGTATCGCCCGTTGTGCCAGGGGTGTAAGGCGTAGTTCCTGTATGATCCCCTGGTGCCCATGGCGAACCTGGTGTTCCTGTGTCAGGAATTGTTTGCCCTGGTGGTTGTGGTGGAACTAGAATTATTGGTGGTTGTTGTGGTGGAGGCGGTGGTGGTAGCTGGTTCGCCGTCCACTGAGCATAAACTGTAATACTTTCTGTCACCGGTGTAGTTGATGTAAATGGAGTACCGGTACCATTTGCCACTGTGTTCCAGCCTGTAAATGTGTGTCCTTCACGGGTCGGGTTAATAGGCATATTTGCGCCCAAACCATTACCGGTATCTACCCATCTGCTTGCATTTTCCGGAAGAACTATACCACCATTGCCATGGAATGTAACTGCAAAAGTTGCATCGTCATCGTCAAGCGCATACCAGATTGCATATACTGTTTTACTCTGGTTTACAGCAGTTCCTGCGCCAAAGTTAGTGCCTGTACCATCAGGGGCAGTATTCCATCTGCCAAACCTATATCCGTCAAGGGTAGGGTTAACGGGCATGTCCCCTGCATTTAGCCACGCTCCGGGGCTTAATGTTCTGTATCCGCTTTCGTTATTTGCAAGTTCGCCATAGGTTGGGTCAAAGGTAACTGTAACAGCTGTAACATTTACCGGAGTCCATTGTGCCATTACGACTTTATCGCTATTTACTGGTGTTGAATAGGTAAATGGTTCGCCGCCTACTGTTTGCCAGCCTGCAAATGTAAACCCTTCACGAGTTGGAACAGGCATATTTGCAGCACCTATATATTCTCCGGGATTAACTTCTCTGATCCCAGTTTCACCATCTGCAAAAACACCACCATTGGCGCCGAAGTTAACTTTAAATGGTGTTACACCACTTGCTTGAGTCCATTGTGCATAAACGGTTTTGTTGCTGTTTACCGGTGTTGTTGCAACAAATGCAGCCCCGGTACCATCGGCCGCTGTGTTCCAGCTTGCAAATGTGTACCCCTCACGGGTTGGATTAGCTGGCATACTAACATTCGGTGTATCAGCTATTGTTTCTCCGGCAGGTACTGTTACAGCATCAATTACAGCGTTAGCTCCGTAATTGGCGTTAAATGTAACTGTGTAGGATGTTACTGTTTGTCCTCCTGATATTGTAACGGTGCCGGCCCTTGACTGGCGAGATTAATGGTTGGGTTATCATCCCCATAACCAGCCATAGATAACAGATAGAATGTTACGGGAGATGTAGCTGCAGACGTTGTTGCAACATCAAACCGTATATCAACAAATAATCCGGCATCCATTGTGCCTATGCGTGTAGGCTGGAATATTATGCTTACTTGATCATTACCCCATCCGTCGCCAGATCTTAAAGAAAAGATAGATTGATCATGCAATGGTGCATTTGTGCCTGCTGAAGCTGGGAAAAATCCCCAAACTGCCTCTTGTGACATCCCTGAACCCGTAAGGAAATCATACTGTGTTTGCTGCTCGGAGGTTAATGAATTTCGCTCAACACGAGGGCTCCGTGTTGGATTGTTAATAACACTGTTATCAAAGTTTAAGACTATATGTGTAACTCCCATACCATCAGCAGTAATTGTAGTTAATTCCAGGCGTACATCTACATAGCCACCAATTTCTCCGGTGGCATTATGGACTGTCCAGATTGGTTCATCTCCGACACTTGCCAGGGCAGTTAACGGAAATGCAATAAGCATTGCCAAAATCAAACTTATAACTACCCCTAATTTCCTCTTCCCTGTGGTTTGTCTCATTAGACAACCTCCTATACTTCTTAAATTATAAAACCTATCCTGCCACAGCAATTGTTATTTTGCCGTGGCAGAATAGTATTGTTACGTTATAGCATTACAATTATGGCAACATAGTAATAACGCGGTCTACATACCGTAGTATACGTTGAGCATCCAGTACAGTTAGTTCCGGGCCACCCGTAACCTTACCAGCAGCTCTTACTAAAGCAGTACCAGGGATAACACGGTCGATGTATCTTAGTATTTGCTGAACATCTATTACGTCAACTACATCGTTATCATTTACATCGCCCCAAAGTACCCAAATTGCATACAAGTCAACAACGCCATTAACTGCATTTTCGTTAAACCAAGCTTCCGTAAGCATGTCTTGTGTAAAACCATCGTGACCAACTGTTGGTCTGCGGCGTACACCTTGACCCACAGTGTATCTTGTACGGTTAGCAGTGTTTAACTGTTCGTCTGTAAACCAGCCCCAGAACCCAAAGCGGTCAGCACCGCGATCGTTTAGTTCTGCGTTAAGAGCAGCCATGGCTACCGGGCAAAGTGTCCAGCCAAGTACAGAGTCAACAGTTACAGGAACAACAACATAATCACCTGTAAAATCATAGAAATTAAATCTTATGCGGTACACAGGGCCGCCAACGTATCCGTATCTGCCCCAAATAGCTGTATAGCGTGTTGCTTCGCCTGGCATAACAAAGCTATGACCTGCAGGTTGTACTGTTACGCTATTTGCTGTTGCCCATTCTGCCAAGTTATACCCGGCTGCCGGTAATACATCGCCACGTACCCAACCAAGGAAATCTAGCTCTTGTGTTGCCGGTAAGTCGCCGTGTACAAGATTTACTGTTGCGCCTGTGTTTACAGCTTGACTTGGTGTTTGATTTTCCGGTAGTGGGCTCATTGCCGGAACGTTACCAATTACTAAGTTGTATCCCACAATACCGTTATTGCCATTTAATCCCCAAATTGCTGTATAGGTTACAAAACCATTAGCCGGAATTGTTGCTGTATGGCCCGCAGGATATACTGTTACATTGTTTGCAGTTGCCCAATCGGCTAGGTTATCTCCTGCCTGTGGCAATTCGTCGCCGCGTATCCAACCAAGGAAATCCCAGTTGCCTGCATCACCATGCACTAATTCTATAGTACTGCCAGCAGGTAAGTCTTGATTTGGGGTTTGTCCTAGTGGACGAGTTGGGAATGCCGGTAAGTTGTTTACTACTAAGTTTGCAGCAACAACGCCATCCCATGATCCCCAGATAGCTGTGTAGATAATGAAACCGGTTGCCGGTACGGTTGCTGTATGGTTTGCAGGATGCACTACGCCGCCTGCACTTATGAAATCATCAATGCTTGTGCCTACTTCTGGCAAGTTAGTACCTTCAACCCAGCCCAAGAAACGCCAGTTACCTACAGGCATACCATGAGAAAGTTGAATTTGAGTACCACCTGGTAAATATTGACTTGCGGTTTGGTTTACCGGACGAGTAGCAAATGCCGGTAAGTTATTTACTATCAAGTTTGCAGATACGGTTCCGCATTCTGTACCCCAGATAGCTGTGTATAGCACAAAACCGGTTGCAGGTACAGTTGCTGTATGGCCTGCCGGATGTACTACTCCACCTGCATTAATAAAATCATCAATGTTTGTGCCTGCTTGTGGTAAGTTAGTACCTTGTACCCAGCCTAAGAAGTGCCAGTTGCTTGCCGGTGTACCATGTGAAAGTTGAACTTCAGTACCACCAGGTAGATATTGGCTTGGTGTTTGGCCTGTTGGAATGGTGCTAAATTCAGGCTGGTTATCTATTACTAGGTTAGCACCTACGATACCTGAAGGTGTTCCCCAAATGGCTGTATACTTAACATAGCCTTCTGCCGGTATGGTTGTTACAAACCAGTCCTGCAAATATACATTACCTGCAAAGTCATTAATATTTGAGCCTACTTCCGGTAAATTATCACCGCGTACCCAACCATGGAATACCCAGTTACCCGGAGCAGCGCCGCGTGTTATAACAATCTCGGTGCCTGCAGCAAAGTATCCGCTTGCAGTTTGGCCTATCGGCCTTACAGCAAACATTGGCAAGTTGTTAACTACCAAGTTAGAAGCTACTGTACCACAGCTGGCTCCCCAGACAGCTGTATAGACGATTGCATAGTCTGGCATTTCAAATGCCCATCCTGCAGGACGTACAGGTGCGGCGGTAAAATCGGCAATGTTAGAACCTACTGCTGGCAATACATTTCCGCGTACCCAGCCCAAGAATGTCCACATGCCTGCATCGCCATGTGCCAAGGTTACTGTGCTGCTTACCGGACGGTTACCGCTTGCAGTTTGATTTGTTGGTGTAAGAGATGCCGGAAGGTTATTAATTTGTAGGTGTACACCAGGTACGCCAACTATATTGTTGTAACCCCAAACTGCTGTAAAGGTTACAGATTCTGCCGGCATTACAAAGGTGTGTGGGTCGGCATATACTGTTCCGGTGAAATCGTTGATGTCTGTGCCTACGCCAGGCAATACATCGCCGCGTACCCAGCCCAAGAAGTGCCAGTTACCAGTTACTGTACCACGGTTAATTGTTACCGAGGTTCCTGCTCGTATAGGTAGGCCACTTTCTGTTTGACCAACCGGTGCAAGTGTATCAGGTAGGTTATTTATTGTAAGTGCAGATTCGTCTAGTATTGTAACAATACCGGGAACTTGATTAGCTAAATTTACAACCGGATGAAAGTCACCGGAACCAGCCATAGCTACGTGGTGAAATGTTACCGGTGTTTCTACAGGTGCAGTTGTCGCTAAAATATCAAAGCGGATATCAACAAACAATCCTGAACTCCATGTTCCTAAACGTGTATCTGTAGGTTGGAAAATAACACTTACTTGGTGGTTGCCCCATCCATCGCCAGTTCTTAAAGAAAAGATAGACTGATTATGCAACGGAGCATTTGTACCTTGAGATGTCGGGAAGAATCCCCAAACATCCTCAATTGGCATGCCAGAACTTACAAGAAAATCATACTGTACTTGCTGTGCAGGTGTTAATGAATTACGGTCAACAACGGGGCTGCGTCTTGGGTTAGATAGAATCATGTTGTCAAAATTCAAGACTAAATGTGTTGCACCCATGCCTTCTAAAGTAATTTGGGTCAGTTCAAGACGCACGTCTACATAGGTACCTGGACCTACTACTCCAACTGCATCATGTACTGTCCATATTGCTTCCGCACCAACATTGCTTGCAGCCAATGCCATATTTATAAAAGCAATTTCATCAGCTGTTAGCTCTTCCGATGCCATGCCCATAAAGGGCTGGTACTCGTCAACTGGTACGTACTCTTCAACCGGTGTATACTCGTCGGCTGGTTCATACTCTTCAACAGGTTCGTACTCGTCGGCTGGTTCGTACTCGTCGACTGGTTCATATTCGTCAACCGGCACGTATTCACCAGCATAATCTTCACCTTCAGGTGAATAATACTCTACTTCATACGTCGACACTTCATCCGCTGTCAAAACTTGCACATTCAGCGTAATGCACGATAACGCAATTAACATTGCCATCATGAAAGCAATAACTTTTTTAAATTGCCCTGTGGTTTCTTGTTTCATAAGCTAATTATCCTCCTTTGCCCATTAGGGCGTAATAATTACTACAAAGTGGCGAGCTACTGTACAGTAACAGAACCACTAATTTGCTCGTTCCAATTCATTGTAGGGTTGCCGCCTCTGCCTGATGGGTGAAGCGCAGGCCAAGAGCCAGTCATACCGCCATATTGAGCAAATGTTACAGATGTTACAGTTGGAGAAGCTGCTACTACATCAAAACGAATATCAACATATATGCCTGATTCCCAAGAACCAATTACAGAGTTGGAAGGCTGCCATATTACGCTAACCTGACCGGAGTTCCATCCTCCGCCATGGGTTATTGTAGGTGCATGCATGTTATGCTGTGCGTGGTTTCCTCCTGGGCCAGCACCGAAGAAATCGGATATAAAATTATCATCAAATTCCCAGAGTCTTAGTAAATCGTACTGACCTTGCTGCATTGGGGTTAATGAATCACGAGATACACGCGGGCTTATTCTTGGGTTAGCAAGAACCGCTGGATCGAAATCTAAAACAAATTGTGTAGCACCCATACCAAATGGAGTGGTTTGGTTTAGTTGAAGCCTTACATCTACATAAGAGCCGCTTGCTCCGGTAGCATTGTTAATTTGCCATACTGGGCTTGCTGCAACAAATGTGCGTGCTGATAGCCCTCTAGGGTCCAAACTTACTCCAGGAACACGGTCTACATATTGCAATATTAGGTTTGCGTCTAATATAGATATTGTAGGGTTTCCGGTTACTTTTGCTGCTACTCTTACGATAGTAACAGGAACACGATCGATATATTGCAATAATGTATTTACATCTATAATATCAACCGCTCCGCTGTCATTAACATCGCCCCAAAGTATCAAAATTGCATACAGGTCGATATTATAGCCATCACCATAATGGTCTAGCATAGCTTGTGTAATTACTCTGGTTACATCAAAGCCGTACTGGTCTGTAAGTGCCGGCCTGCGGTGTCCGCCTCTGGTACGTCCGGAAGCATCTAATGTTTCGTCTGTAAACCAACCCCAGAATGCATAGCTTTGTACAGTGTTTACACGCTCCATAACAGGTGCTAATGCCACCGGGCATAGTGGAGAGTCTAACTCTACAGGAATAACAACATATTCGCTTGTGCCATCATAAAAATGGAAGGTTACAGTGTTGTTAACAGGAGGCTCTTCAGGCCTGTGAACAGTATTATTAATATCATAGTTGTTTAACAAGTGAGAACCAGGGATACTGTTGGTACCCGTTGGATAACCCAACCAGCGGATATTTGGGAAATCTGCCAATCCTCTGCTCAGACCATAGTCACGATGACCATTGGTAGCTCTGTTGCCATTAAATGCAGCAGGGCTAACAATATTTAAATTAGCACGACGCACTGGATTTACATAAATTCCGCCGCCTTCGCGGGCAGTATTGTTGGTAACTTGACCGGCGGTCATGTTAAATGTAGCTCTTTGTCCGGATATATATATTCCGCCGCCTAAATCTGCACGGTTGCCATCAATACGGCCGCCGTTCATTTGGAAGTGAGCCCTGGAGCTGCCGGTACTTGAAAGATATACTCCGCCGCCTCTGGCAATAATTTTAAGTTTTCTGTAAAATGACTTCGTTGTTCGCGCAACATTGTCAACTATCTCTCCGCCGTGCATGATGAGTTGAGAATTTCTCACATATACGCCGCCGCCATAAGCTGTTTTCTTTCCGGTTGCTATATTATTATTTATAGAAGCATTACCAGACATTTCAAATCTGGCGCCCGCTAAAACCATTACACCGGCACCTTTTCTGCCGCCTAAGTTTCTTTCTATTCTGGCATTGCCTGACATGGTAAACGATGCTTTGGCACCTGTAACATGTGCACCGCCGCCAACTCCACATTTGCTGCGGTTAGCTGTAATCGTACCGCCACTCATGAACACAGTTCCGCCGTTGTTCACATGTACACCGGTAATATGATTGCTAATTGTGCCACTAAGCATGGTAAAAACACCACGGTTGTTTACACGTATACCGCGGCGGCTACTTGCCAGAGAGCCGGTGCGGGTAATTGTGGGTCCATCAAGAATAAAGCTACCGTTAACTGTTACAGCTGGACCGGATCCCCTTGTTGTAAGGGTAAAAGGACCTGAAAGCTTAATAGTAGCCGTCGCCGGTATAGTAAGTGAATTTGTTCCAATGTCAATATTGCGAGTCATCACGACATGGGTTGGTGTGCGACCGGCATTTCTAACGGCATTTCTAAGTTGTGTCCAAGTGGTAACTTGAACAGTATGGACAAAATGCACATTAATAGGGTTTATTGGTATGAAAAATGAATTATCGTTACAATAACACTCACCGTAATCACATTCACAAACGTCCTCACCAAAATCTTCGCAAAAACATTCATCGAAATACTCATAACATTCACAAACGAATAACTCTTCCAAAATTTCGTAATATTCGCCGTAAACATTTTCGTCACACTCGTCTTCTTCATCGTATGCATTTTCTTCGCACTCTTCTTCTGCGTCTTCTTCGTCGTATGCATTTTCTTCGCACTCTTCTTCTGCGTCTTCGTCGTCATATGCGTTTTCGTCGTAGTATTCTTCTGCGTCATAGTCTTCTTCTACTTCGTAAGCATTTTCGAGATTAAATTCTTGCGGGTCGTAAGCTGTGTGTGCATTTTCAATTTCGAACAGCACATTCAAGCGTAGAACATTGTAGCGTGCAATTTTTGTTTCAAGCTCGTACAAACTCACTTGCTGCTCTGCAAGTTGAGCTGTGATGTCTTCAAGCTCTAGTGTAAGAGCAGCAAGACGGTCTTCGTTGTAAATGAATTGATCAAAATTGAACTCTTCCTCTTCAAATAAAAAGAAAGTTTGCAATTCCAAATCATTCATTTCTTGCTGCAATTCAAATTGCCTATTGTTTAGCATTATGAATTGCATGTTGTAGTTGTCTAAAGCTTGTGTTAATTCGAATAGAACACCGTCTACCCTATTAAGCTCTACAACCAATACATCTGCTTCCACGGCGTAATTAGAATTATTACGGTCACCGATAGGAAGCGCATCCGCATACAATCCAATGGATAAATGGCTTAGTACCAACACAAGTGCCAGCACAAGTGCTATCCAACGAGTTGTAAAGCATTTTGTGAGTCTTTTCATAGTTTAAGACACAACCTTTCTTATTTTTTGCTGTGTCACCAGACACAACTTTCTTGCTTTGTTTTTCATATGCCCATTACCGGGCACAAGCTTCATACTCTGTTTTTATTGGATGCCAAAAAAACCTCCCTCTTTCGTCTTTTATATGAAAGCCATTAGCTTATTGCTGCAGGCAAAACATATTCGTTTATAATTATTTGCTATGTTGCATCTGCCTCCAACTTTACACCTAGCCTAAAACCATACCCCCACACGGTATCTATGGACAATAGGCTTCCTGCTTTATTCAGTTTTCGTCGCAAACGCTTTATCGTATCGTCGGTAGCCCTTGAATTTACGTGGTTCCCCTTCATCCATATTTCACTTAACAACTCACTACGGGAAATGGATCTGTCCTGGTTTTTAAGTATGAATGTAAGCACACTAAATTCGGTATTTGTAAGGGCCAATTCTTTATTATTACAGTAGATTCTACGCTTGTCCGGGTAAATGGTTATATCAGCATATGTTATTACGGTAGATTCCTGGTTTGGTTGAAAAGCTTTACTTAACTCGGCCTTATGCAGTTCGGCTTTAATTAATAATGTCCGAACATGGGCACTAAGTACTGCCGGACTAAAAGGTTTTTTTAGACATGCGTCAAACCCTAAGGAAATGCTAAAAACATAATCATCCTCCGAATCACGCTCTATTAGCATGATAATTGGGCGGGAAGATACCTGTCTTATTTTGGCACCTATCATAAAACCGTCGTTTCCTGACATAGAGGCGTCAAGAATTGTCAGATCGCATTTTTTTTGCTGGAATGCCGCAAACAAAGCGTTATTGCTTTCGAAACAGGTTACTTGATACCCCCCTTCTCTTAAGCATGATTGAATCATTTGGCGATTCTCGATGTCATTATCGGCTACATAAATCAGTTTGCTCATGGTAACATCTCCCATTAATATCCTCTTATAGATTCTATATTTCTATTTACTCTTGGAAATTGTCGAACTTATAAATGTTCGGAATATCTAAGGGGAATTATAGCGTATACTGACGGGAAATAGCCCCAGAATGCTCAGAATGCAATGATAATGGCCAACTTTTTCCATCGTCGCCCCAAAAGTGCCAAAAAAAGACCCAATTGTTCTTTGGGCAAGATATAATCATATGCTATAATGTACAAAAAAGAGACTGCACAGTATATGTACATATGAATTGGCAGTCTTCTGTTATACTGCGTCATCATACAAAGGAAGAATATTATGTACCTACTTATAATGGCTAATAATATAATGCATCCGGCCTTCATTTTTTTTGGTTCTTTTTTTAACATAGTTAGTATATTTTCTATTGCAAAAATACTGATACAGGATTGGAAACCGCGGCTAAATGAAGTATTTTATACAGTTGCAGTAGGGGTACTAATCGGCCTTATTTCACTTTTGATTAGATTGTTTTCTTATATTCATTTCCTAATTGATATTGTTGTTGCGCTGTCGTTATTTATATTTATATCTAAACTAAATTTTTACCCGGCAAAAAAAGCAGTTATTTTAGCGTTTTCCGCAATGACTATTTTCACTACTACTCGTTTTTCTTGTGGGTTAGTTCAACAAATTCTGCCGCAATTTTTACCTGAAGCTTTATGCGAAGCATTGCTTCGCATTCTTCCATCACCACATATGATATCTGCTATTTTTGTTATTTATATTATACTGTCGTACCTTACTATAACTTTCTTTTCTATTCTGCTTGTGCGTTTCACAAAAAAAGTACGGATACTAATTAACCAAAATAAAAAAATCCAAACAGCATTGTTGTCTATTATCATAGCTATTGTTGCGTATAACCAAGGTGCTTTTATATACAGCATATTTGCCCCGGAATGTGTGATAGCAATGACCATTTCAGTAATAATTGTAATAAGCACATTCATCGGCTTCATGATCTTTACATTACATTTAAGAAAAAAGTATAAGCGGCAAAATGAAGAAGCAAATCAAAAAAATCTGCAATATTACTTAAGCGAGATAGAACGGCAATATGCTACTGTGCGCAAATTTGAACACGATTACCAAAATGTACTTTTATCTATTGACGCTTTTTTGGAAACTGTGGATTTAGTCGGCTTACAACAGTATTATTCTTCTATGATAAAAACCGCCCCTGTTGCAGCTATGAAAAACAACTATGTATTAGAGCAATTAAGCAAAGTTAAGGTAGCAGAAATTAAAAGTGTTTTGGCTGTAAAATTAATGCTGGCACAAAGTCTTGGCATTAACGTTACATTTGAAGCAGATGAGCAAATTGAATCTATTCCCATAGATATTGCTACTTTAATACGCATGATAAACATAATCATGGATAACGCCATTGAAGCCCTTACAGAATTAGGCGGGGGTAATCTTTTTGTTGGCTGTTTTAAAGAAGGCTCTGGGGTTACATTAGTGGTGCAAAATACATGTGACACAGGTAATATGCCAAGGCTATATGAATTAATCCGGGCGGGGTTTTCTACCAAAGGCAAAAGGCGCGGCTTTGGGTTAAATACTTTGGCAGATATTATAAAAGCAAACCCAAATGTCACCCGGGAGATGAGTGTTGCTGATGGGAACTTCATTCAAAGACTAACAATTGAAGTCATGTAATTATTGCAACAATAAGGAGACCAACATGATCACATATATTTCCAACCCGGCTGTCGCTTTAATAACTATTTTTATTAACTATGTTAGTGTATTTACTATTGCTAAAATACTCATAAAAGATTGGGAGCCGCAGCAAAAAGAAATTATTTACGTAATTGCATCTGGGCTATTTGTAAGCACTATTGGTTTGTTTGCTTTTTTAACTATATATGTATTTTTTATTATGGACCTTGCCCTTGTATTCTTTTTGCTTTTATACCTGTACAAACAAAAGCGTTACACAGTTAAAAAATCGTTTATATTAATATTTATCTCACTTCTTATTTTTACAACAGGGTCTACCTCTTGGCCATTAACTCACAATGCCTTGTTATATATCGCTAGTTATCTTCCCCTTCACATTGTATTTTTTATTTTTACTACGTTAACCTTCCCTTTATACATTCTAATCACCGTTATTTTTGTTAATTTTACAGAAGAACTACGGGCAATTATTAACCAAAGTAAAAGAACTCAAACACTTTTACTTTGTATTTTAGTAATAATTATAGTTCTTTTCCGGAGCCCCATTTTTTTATTTTTTCTTTTCCCGTTAGAGCATGAATTTTATTTTTCAATAATTTCTGCCTTTTTATTTGTTGTGCCAATATTTGCCTTTACCAGTGTGTTTACACTTCTAACGCTTTTAAAAAGAAGATATGAGCGACAAAGCAAAGAAGCAGAGTTAATAAACTTGCAATATTACATTAACGAAATCGAACAACAGTATACTGCTGTACGTAAATTTGAACACGACTATCACAACATTCTATTGTCAATAGATGGATTTTTGGAAACAAATAATTTAGCCGGTTTAAAACAATATTACTCATCTAAGGTTAAAACCGCCTCTGAATCAATTGCAAAAAATAACATTGCTGTATTAGACTTATGTAAGATTAAAGCAACGGAAATAAAAAGTATTTTGTCCGCAAAATTAATGTTGGCGCAAAGCCTTGGTATTGACACCCGATTTGAATCAAACGAGGATATAGTATCTTTTCCCATAGACTCTATTATGCTTGTACGCATGTTGGGTATTATTATGGACAACGCTATTGAAGCGTTAACAGAGCAACAAGACAGGGGCGTTCTTCAGGTTAGTTGTTTTAATGGAATAATGCAAACTACTTTAGTTGTGGAAAACACCTGTAATATTGGCATGCTAGACTTTAGCGAATTAAGCCAAGAGGGGTTTTCTACAAAAGGAGAAGGGCGGGGCTTGGGATTATGCATATTATTGGAACTTATCGATGCAAATCCTAATGTAACATTAGAGACGTATATAAAAAATGATTGCTTTGTTCAAAAAATAATTATGAGAAAAGATGTAACCCGTTTCATATACAAACTTGATTCGTGACACAAGTTTGTTATAATAAGGTGGGCTTATAATCAGACATTAAAAGGTGTTGGTAACTATGGCATATCTGTACTATCCTGGATGCACACTAAAGACTAAGGCGGTAAAGCTTGATACATATGCAAAAAAATCAATGGATGCACTTGATATCGATGTGATGGAAATTGATGAGTGGCAATGCTGTGGTGCCGTTTATCCCCAGGTAAAAGACGAGATTGCCACAAGGCTTTCTGCCGTTCGCACACTGGAAGAGGCAAAGAGGCAGCAAAGGGACTTACTTACTCTTTGCTCTGCCTGTCATCATGTTATAAAGCGAACTGCCTATGATATAAAACATGACCATAACATTAGACAAAAGGTAAATAACTACTCTCGGTTTGATACGCCATATACAGGTGATACCAACGTTGTGCATTTTATGGAAATGCTCCGTGACCACATAGGGTTTACAGAACTTAAAAAGCGTGTTGTTAACCCTCTTACGGGGCAAAAAATAGGAGCATATTATGGTTGCATGTTGCTTCGCCCAGGGGGTATAATGCAATTTGACAACCCAGAAACCCCTTCTATCATGGAAGAGTTTATTAGGGCTATTGGTGCAGAGCCGGTTATTTATTCCTATAGAAACGAGTGCTGTGGCAGCTATCTTGCCCTTGATGATAATGATACGGTGCAAAGATGCTGTAAGAATATTCTTGATTCCTGTACTACAAAGGGCGCAACTTTATTAATTACCGCATGCCCTCTATGCCTGTATAACCTTACGCAAAATGCCACGGACAATAACTTACCCATTTATTATTTTACAGAGCTATTAGCCCAAGCACTTGGCGTAAAGAATGGAGAATAGTATGCTTAATAGCGAAGATACCAAAGCAGAAGAGGCCATTTTTATTAGCGGTACAAACCCAAAAAAATGCATGGGATGTGGTAAGTGTTTAGCAACTTGCCCGCAGGGAATGGATCTTTCTCCACATAAATTTGTAAAGCGTCTGGCAGAAAATAATATTCAAACTCTTTTGGAATCAAAATCTCTGTGGAAGTGCTTATCCTGCCTTTCATGTGTAGAGCGATGCCCCCGAGGAGTAGAACCTGCAAATTTAATAGAGGCTGTACGCCTTACCCTTATTAGAGAACAGGGAAAGAATTATCTGACGCCTGACGATATACCAGAATTTGTTGAAGCGCATCACGAAGTACCTCAACAGCTTCTTGTAAGTGTCTTTAGAAAATACAGCAAATAAGTAAATAATACAGTTGAAAGGAGACGATATAGTGCAAACATCAGTAAGAAAATTTATATTATCATTTGCCCTTACAATATTGTCCCTTTCCTGTGTGCTACTTGTGGGGGTGTTTGTATATTCGTATCGCCAAACCCAAGAGGCCAACCGCATTGCAGATAGAATGCGTAACATTTTTGCCGACTCGGTTTTTGCAGAAGAAGCTGCTCCCCCTCCACCAACTTTTATATCATACATTCCCGACGAGTTAACTGCGGAACTTGACAGAGTAGACGCTATCCTATACGAGTTATCACAAACCCAAATCACTTATAACACGGAATTAATCTTGCTTAGAAACAGACAATTTGAACTGCAGCAAGAAATTAACGCACACCAATTACAATCGGCCTATTTAATAGGTGAAGAACTAATTCAAAATAATGAACTAGTTGCGGAACTTACGTTAGAACTTACAAATGTTACAGCCAAACTTGTGGAACTACACGAACGCTTACATGATCTGGAAACACAAATTGACAATTATAAACTCAAACGTTTAGATATCCTATTTGCAATAGAAAACCCGGAAGAATCCCAATTAATTTATGAAACAGTAGTACAAGAAAACCGCCCGCCATCCCCAATAATACTGGCCCGCGAAGCCGTAGGCAATGATGACATTGTTGCCTTTATAGATATCCCCGGAGCGGCTATACAATATGCTGTAGTACAAGGCAGAGACAACGATTTTTACTTAGAGCGGGATTTGTATCATCAGGACAGTTCATATGGCTCGATATTTTTAGATTACCTAAACTGCCCGTATTTTTCTGACAGAAGCTCTATAATATATGGACACAATATGCGTAGCGGTGCTAAGTTTCATAATTTGCGATTCTACCGCGACAGAGCTTTTTTTAAGGAAAATAACATGATCACTCTTATCACTATGTATGATGTACTTCAATACGAAATTTTTGCAGTGTTTATCACACACCATCTTCGCTTTAACTACCTCCAAATTGCATTCCCAGACAACGAGTCATTTTTATCCCTTATAAATCAAATGAGTGCAATATCCGAACATCCAGTAGAAATTGAGTTCACAGGAGACGAGCAAATCTTGATTTTATCCACCTGCTGGGGTGGCGGCAGAACACCCTACCGCCTGGTTGTAGTAGGGCGGTTGGTAGAGAGGTGAGTATATTGCAGAAAATAGGCGTATTTGTCTGTTGGTGTGGAAGTAATATAGCGGGGGTTGTTGATGTAACCGCTGTGGAAGAGGCGGCTACGCAGGAGCCGGGCGTTGTTTACTCTACCCAATATCAATATATGTGTTCCGAGGGGGGGCAGCTTGCCATACAAAAAGCAGTTGCCGACCATGGCCTGACGGGGATAGTTATTTGTGCATGTTCCCCAAGAATGCACGAAACTACTTTTCGCAAGGCGGTTGCTGCTTCGGGCCTAAACCCTTATATGGTGCAAATGGCAAATATCCGGGAACACTGTTCTTGGGTACATAAAGACAAAAAGGCGGCAACGGATAAGGCAATTATCCTTATGCGGGCCGCAATTGCAAAGCTTAATTTAAGCAAGCCTCTTTTTCCCGGGGAAAGTGGCGTTATAAAACGCGCACTTGTTATAGGCGGCGGCATTGCGGGCATTCAAACTGCACTTGATATTGCTGACGCAGGGTACGAAGTTGATATTGTAGAAAAGTCTCCTACAATTGGCGGCAGAATGGCTCAACTTGATAAAACATTCCCTACCCTTGACTGCTCTGCCTGTATACTTACACCTAAAATGGTTGATGCGGCTCAACATGACAAAATTTCTTTATACACATACAGCCAGGTTGAAGAAGTTGCCGGATATGTGGGTAATTTTTCTGTAACTATCCGGCAAAAAGCCGGTTATGTAAACCACCAGCTTTGCAACGGCTGCGGCGACTGCATGGCAAAATGTCCTGCAAGAAAAGGGAAGAGTGAATTTGATGAGGGGTTATGCAACAGAACCGCCATATATATACCATTTGCTCAAGCCATCCCCAACAAACCGGTTATTGATAAAGGGCAATGTACTTTTTTTAAAACAGGCAAGTGCGGCCTTTGCAAGAGAATATGCGGCACGATGGCGATAGATTTTGAGCAGCAGGATAAACTAACTACGAAGGAATACGGCGTAATTATTGCCGCAACGGGTTTTGAGCCACTTTCGCCGAAACGGTATGGAGAATATATGTATGGCTTATCCCCAGATGTATTAACCTCTTTAGAATTTGAGCGAATGATGAACGCCGCCGGCCCTACAGGGGGGCAAATCATACGTCTTTCCAATGGCGAAAAGCCAAAATCTATCGTATTTGTGCAATGCGTTGGCTCACGAGCTGATGCGATGCGAGGTAAATCATACTGTTCCAAAATTTGCTGCATGTACACAGCAAAGCACGCCATGCTTGTAAAGGACAAGTACCCAGATATAGACATATACGTGTTTTATATAGATGTGCGCACCCCGGGCAAAAATTTTGACGAATTTTACCGCCGGGCTGTAGAGCAGTACAATGTGAAATATATAAAAGGCATGGTGGGCAAAGTTTTTGATGAAAACAATCGCCTTAAAGTACAGGCGTCAGATTTGCTGGATGACAAGCAAATTATTATTGAGGCAGACTTACTTGTGCTTGCCACCGCCATGGAAGCATCGCCCAATGTACGCACCTTAGGGACAATGCTTACAGCAAGCATGGACCAAAACAATTTCTTTACCGAGGCACACCCAAAATTGCGCCCGGTAGAAAGCCCAACTGCGGGGATTTTTCTTTCCGGCGCATGCCAGGGGCCAAAGGATATACCGGAAACTGTTGCTCAAGCCGGTGCTGCGGCAGTAAAGGCACTTGGGGTCCTTTCTAAAGATAAGCTTATAGGCAACCCATGTATCGCAAACCCAGATGAAACTCTTTGTAATGGATGCTCTGCATGTGAGAATGTTTGCCCGTATAAGGCAATTGATTATACCGACAAAGATATTAACGACCACGGGAAGCGTAAAACTCGCAGGATAGCCCAGGTTAACGAAGCCATTTGCCAAGGCTGCGGTGCTTGTACAGTTGCTTGCCCATCCGGTGCTATGGATTTAAAAGGCTTTACAAAAAGACAAATTATGGCGGAGGTGGACGCGATATGCAGGTAGTTTCCTTTTGTTGTAACTGGTGCAGTTATGCCGGTGCAGATTTGGCAGGTTCAAGCAGGTTGGAGTATCCCGCAGAAATAAAAATTATTAGAATACCATGTTCTTGCCGTGTAGACCCGCTATTTGTGTTGCGCGCATTTCAAAAAGGGGCGGACGGAGTTATTATTAATGGCTGCCACCCGGGAGACTGCCATTATTCCACGGGCAATTACTACACCCGCAGAAGAATGACTCTATTGTTTAGTATGCTTGACTACTTAGGCATTGAACGCGAACGCACGCGCCTAGAATGGGTTTCTGCCGCAGAGGGGGCACGGTTTGCTACAGTAATGAATGAATTCGTAGGTAAATTATACGAGTTGGGCGAAAACAACAGGCTGGGGGATATCCGATGCAAAACACAATGATTGAAAAAGCCCGGGAATTGCTGGAGTCTGGCACCGTCACTGCCGTTATTGGCTGGCAGAAGGGCGATTTGCCTTATGATGCCGCACCTGTACTTATTAATGCCCACCAACTGCATCATGGCGATGTAACTGATGCACTTCACGACATGGTGTACAACGGATTTTGCGGTAGCAACTTAAGTAAGTATCTTATTCAAAATGTTAAACAAGACGGTAAAACTCTAATATTTTTAAAACCCTGCGACACATACAGCCTCAACCAACTTTTGGCTGAACATCGTATAAGCAGAGAAAACATATATATAGTTGGCATTGGCTGCAACGGCATGATTGATATCGATAAAATAAGGGCTAAAGGCTTTAAGGGCATATTGGATATTAGTGACGACGGTAACAATCTTACAATGCAGACAATGTACGGAGATGGCACTTGCCAGCGGTCAGAAGTATTGCTTGAAAAATGCATGAACTGCAAAGGCAAGGAACACATGGTTTATGACGAACTTATTGGTGCGGAATTATCTATAGAAACTGCATGTGGAGACAAATTTTTACAAGTTGCAGAGCTTGAACAAATGAACAGTAACGGGCGTTATGTCTTTTGGCGTAGTCAGCTTTCAAAATGCATACGGTGCAACGCATGCCGGAACGCATGCCCAGCCTGCACTTGCCATAAATGCATATTTGATAACCCTCATTCCGGCGTTAGCGCAAAGGTAAATGTTACAGATTTTGAAGAAAATTTGTTTCATATTATACGTGCCTATCATGTTGCCGGTCGCTGTTCCGACTGCGGCGAATGCACAAGGGTTTGCCCGCAAAATGTTCCGCTGCATTTGTTAAACCGTAAGTTTATAAAAGACGTTAACTCATTTTTTGGTGAATTTCAGGCAGGAGAAACAGCGGAGCTTAACTCCCCTCTTTTGCATTTCGATTTTCAAGACCCAGAGCCTAACATTGTTTCAAAGAGGGGAGATAGTTAATGCTAAGGATACCTCTTTCTCAAACAGAAACGCTTTTTTCCGCTATAAATGAACATGCGAAACTATATCTGCCAATTGAAGCAGATGATTTAATTCAGTTTAAGCAGTGGTTACCTGATGCAATCGTTCGCCTTGATAAGCTTAATACTGCTATGTCTCCAAAGGATTTTTTCTTTCCTCATACAGAAAATATTGCCGCTTTCAAAAGGCACAAGAAAGAAATAACAATAGAAGATAGTTGTACTTCTGTCGAACCATTTATCATATTCGGCCTTCGAGCTTGCGATGCGGAAAGTCTTAACCTACTGGACAAGGTGTTTTTATGCGAGCCCGTTGATACTTTTTATAAGGCAAGGCGGGAAAGTTGCATTCTTATTACGTCCGCTTGCTTTCAACCGGAAGAAAGCTGCTTTTGTGGTGTATTTGGTATTGACGCCACAAACCCAAGCGGCGATATTGTCACATGGGTTATAGAGGATACGCTTTACTGGAAACCACTGACAGAGGGCGGCATGGCGTTAACTGAAAAGCTAAAAGGGCTACTTGCCCCGGCAGATAATGAGTGTGAAATCGCAACCGAGAAACAAAAAGCAAAAGAAGTATTTGCAAAACTCCCTTTTGCGGATTTATGCCTTGAAAATTTCACCCCGGATGCATTAATAGAGACATTTAACTCCCCTCAATGGACTCAGTTATATGCAACTTGTATAGGCTGCGGTACATGCACGTTTATTTGCCCTACTTGCCACTGTTACGATATTCAAGATTTTGACGCATGCGATAAAGTAATACGCCATCGCTGCTGGGATTCCTGCATGTATTCGGACTTTACACTTATGGCTCATGGTAACCCGCGCACAAGCCAGTTAGAGCGTTTTAGGCAGCGGTTTATGCACAAGCTCATATACTTCCCGGATAACAATAATGGTACTTATGCCTGTGTGGGCTGTGGAAGATGTGTACAAAAATGCCCGGTTGCTATGAGTATTGTAAAGGTAGCAAAGGCATTGGCAAAAACCGCCGTCAAGTCGAAAGGATAATATCAAATGTGTAACTGCGAAACCCTTATCCCTAAACTGGGTATAATAACAGACATACGGCAAGAAACCCCGGACGTAAAAACATTTTACGTAACGGCTCTGGAGGGCGGGGTCGTTTTTTCACATATGCCTGGGCAATGTGCCATGTTGTCTATTCCAGGGGTTGGTGAAGCTATGTTTTCTATATCTTCATCCCCTACCAACCGGGAGTTTATGGAGTTTAGCATAAAAAAAGCCGGAATTCTGACAGATTGGCTTCACAATGCAGAAGTTGACCAGCAAGTTACAATCCGGGGGCCTTACGGCAATGCATTTCCTGTCGAGTCCGACCTAAAAGGGAAAGACCTCTTGTTTATTGCAGGGGGGATTGGCCTTGCTCCCCTTCGTTCGGTGATAAACTATGTTTGCGATAACCGGGAAAACTATGGCGCAGTTGACATTGTATATGGTGCCCGCTCGGCAGATGATTTGGTTTTCCGCAATGAAATTGAAACCCAGTGGAATGGTGTTGAGAATGTAAATGTGCATTTGACCATCGATCGTGAACAAGGTGGATGGGACGGTAATGTAGGGTTTGTACCTGATTTTGTTAAGCAACTAAATTTTACACCAAATAAAACCACCCTTGTTTGCGGCCCGCCAATAATGATTAAGTTTACACTAACCGCCTTAGAAAAAATGGGCTTTGACAATGCAAAAATTTACACCACAATGGAATTACGTATGAAATGCGGTATAGGGAAATGCGGCAGGTGCAATATTGGGCCCAAATATGTATGTAAAGATGGCCCGGTATTTAGGTGTGATGAATTGGCAACGTTGCCAGATGAATATTAGTATCACAGAACACAATAATGAAACGAGGTAAGAACATGAAGGACATGGTGAACATTTTTTTATTCGGGAAAAAATATACCGTCCCTGCCAGTGCCACAATTATGAGCGGAATGGAATATGCAGGGTATAAACTTGTACGGGGCTGCGGCTGCCGCTGCGGTTTTTGTGGTGCATGTGCTATTATCTACCGCATCAAAGGTGAACGGGAGCTTAAAGTGGCTTTGGCCTGTCAAACCCAAATACTGGACGATATGTATATTGCTACTCTGCCTTTCTTCCCACTTATAAAGGAAATTTATGATGTAAATGAAGTGCGTCCTGACGAGCGCATCATGATGCAATTATATCCGGAAATTTACAGCTGCATAGGCTGCAACGCCTGTACCAAAAGTTGCGCCCAAGAGCTAAAGACTATGCAATACATAGCCTATGCCCAACGGGCAGAATACGCAAAATGTGCGAAAGAGTCTTTCGATTGTGTAATGTGCGGTATATGTTCCGCCCGGTGCCCGGCAGGGATATCTCACCCGCAGGTTGGGCTGCTTGCCCGCAGGCTTTATGGGAAGTATATAGCCAGTCCGTCACAGCACTTGGAAAACCGTGTGAAGGAAATTGAAAACGGCGATTACGAGGCTTTGCTGAAAGAACTGATGAACCACCCCCTTGAAGAAATGAAAGAGCTTTACAACACTAGAGAGATTGAGAAGTGATTCGCATGTACACATCCAAAATGCTTGCATCAATTCAAAAAGTCGTGGCTTCCCGGGAATCCCGTATTGCTATGGAACCCCGCAGAATGTCGGCCCAAGAAAAGGATGACTTGCTAAACGCCTATCATCCGGATTATAAACAGGAAAAATTTACGACCCTAAAAATTGGGCCAAGCAAGGGCGAAAGTGTTCCTCACGAACTGGCGACACTTCTTGAGGCACATAGCCGCATCAAAGATAAAAACATTAATTTAAGTAAAATTGATTATGACGTAGACGTTTTAGTTATAGGCGGTGGCGGTTCCGGGGCGTCTGCGGCAATTGAAGCTTACAAAGCCGGTGCAGACGTTATGATTATTACAAAGCTTCGTATTGGGGACGCTAATACAATGATGGCGGAGGGCGGTATCCAGGCGGCGGATAAAGAAAACGACTCCCCGGCACAACATTACTTGGACGCTTATGGGGGCGGACATTTTGCCGCCCAGCCAGAACTTTTGAAAAAATTAGTTACAGACGGCCCCGGGGCAATTAAATGGCTAAACGACCTTGGGGTAATGTTTGACAAAGAGCCTGACGGCATAATGGTTACTACCCATGGCGGCGGAACTTCCCGAAAAAGGATGCATGCTTGTGCAGATTATTCCGGCGCAGAAATTATGCGCACTTTGCGGGATGAAGTTTTTAACTGCCAAATACCTGTGGTAGATTTTACAGCTGCTGTCGAGCTGCTTCTTGATGATAGCGGCAAAGCTGCAGGCGCAGTATTGATGAACATGGAAACTGGCGAGTATCTGGTGGCCCGGGCAAAAACGGTTATCATTGCTACCGGCGGGGCGGGACGGTTGCATTATCAAGGCTTCCCTACTTCCAACCATTACGGTGCAACAGCAGACGGCCTGGTTTTAGCCTATCGCGCCGGTGTGCAGTTGATGTACCCCGACACACTTCAATATCATCCAACAGGGGCAGCTTATCCTACACAAATTTTCGGCTGTCTTGTTACAGAAAAAGTCCGAGCCTTAGGGGCAATGCTGATCAATTCCCAGGGCGAAGCATTTATGCACCCTCTTGAGACACGGGATGTTGCATCTGCGGCAATCATCCGGGAATGCAGTACCAATGGCAAGGGCATTGACACCTTAAATGGTTCCGCCGTTTGGCTGGATACACCTATGATTGAGCTTGTCCGGGGCAAAGGTACCATTGAAAAAGGAATCCCCGGTATGCTCCGTATGTTTATGAAGTATAATATCGATATGCGTGAGCAGCCTGTGTTAGTTTATCCTACTTTGCATTACCAAAACGGCGGCATAAAAATTAACCTTGATGGCAGTACAAGTATCTGTAACCTTTATGTAGCCGGGGAAGCTGTAGGTGGCATTCATGGTCGCAACAGGCTGATGGGGAATTCTTTGTTGGATATTATCGTTTTTGGGCGTAGTGCAGGCAAAAATGCAGCACAAAAATGCAAAGAGATAAAGCTTAATGCATTGTCTCTGGCCCATATACAAAAACATGAAGAGGAAATAAAGGCAGCGGGGATTAAAACTGACATTGTATCACCGCAGCTGTTACCCAATTATACTACTCTTCCCATATCCTAACTAAAGGAGACGATTTTTTGGAGCCAAGTACCATTGCACTTATCATAATGGGTGTGACGCTAATTTTATACATGACAGAGCGCATTCCCATAGCCACCACTTCCATTGCCGCATGTCTTGCACTGGCCATATTTGGTGTAATTCCCATGAACACAGCCTTCGCAGGTTTTGGCAACGACATGGTTTATTTAATTGTAGGTATGGTTATTGTGGGCAACGCCCTTTTTGAAACAGGCGTGGCACAAGTACTTGGTGAAAAAATTATTACTGTTGTAGGAACACAGGAAAAGGTTTTTATTGTAGCCATTATTTTTGTGACTGTGGCTATTTCCCTATTTATGAACAACAGCGCAACAGCCGCACTTATGCTGCCCATAGCCGCTTCTGCCATTGCTGCTTCCAAGGGTAAGCTCACCAAAAAGAATACATTTTTAATGGTAGGAATCGCCGTTTGTGTTGGAGGTGGAATTACACTTGTAGGTTCGCCACCACAACTTATTGCTCATGCTTTCCTGGAGGAAAATGGTCATAACGGGTTTGGCTTTTTTGAGTTTGGGATGTTTGGTATCCCAATGCTTATTCTCTTACTGGTGTTTTTCCTGACAATAGGCATAAAATTACAAAAGAAGATTTTCAACTTCCCGGAAGTGGAAGATGTAAAAAACACTCCATCAGGTGAAGGGGATGCAAAACCAAAAAGCACTGTAAAAATGTGCATATCCGTTGGTATTTTAGCATTTTGCATAATCGGGTTTATAAGCGGATTATGGTCCATGGGGGTTGTCGCAATGACAGGTGCCGCCCTGTGTGTTATCACCGGCTGCATATCACAAAAAAGACTTTTTCAAAAAATGGACTGGACCACAGTAATTATCATGGGTTGCTCCTTTGGCTTTGCCGCCGGGCTTGACCAAAGTGGTGCCGGCAGGCTAATTGCCAATGGTATGATTGGCCTTTTGGGCGACAACCTTAGCCTATGGCTTTTATGCGCCGCCCTTGCCCTTGTTACTATGGTTTTAACTAACTTTATGTCCAGTACAGCTGCGGCATCTATTCTTGTCCCTATTGGTGCATTCGCAGCCATGGAAGTGGGTTTTGACGTTAGGGCTGCAGTAATGATTGTAGCCGTAGCCGCCAATATAGGATATGCAACCCCTGTATCTACTCCACCAATTACAATGACTCTTTCCGGCGGGTACAGGTTTATGGATTATGTAAAACTGGGCGGGTTGTTTAACTTGCTGGCGTTTATTCTTATTGTGGCGTTGATACCGCTAGTTTTTCGGTAAATTATATATAAAAAAACGAAAAGGATGTGTCCACATGTTACTAGTCAACACAGATTTTATCCCCGGAAAAGAAGTAGAAGCAATAGGTCTGGTTTCCGGCGTAGGCGTTCCGCCTATCAAAGTAAGGTTTACCACAAAAGGTTGGGGTGAAGTAATTGAAGAAGGCGTGCAACGTGCTAACCAAAGTATGATAGAAAAGGCCAAGGAGCTAGGCGCAGACGCAATTATCAGGGTTTTTTATGATAAAGAATCTTCTGACACCGGAGTGCAAATTTTGGTGTGGGGTACGGCAGTGCGATTGAAGTAAAAAAGCTCGGTGTATAGTTGACAGCATAGTTTTTTTGCGGTACTCTATGTATAATTGAATTATGAACTTTGGGGCAGGGTGTAAATCCCGACCGGCGGTAATAGTCCGCGAGGCTTATGTCATTTCATGCGAAATGACATGGCTTGAATTGGTGTAATTCCAATACCGACAGTAGAGTCTGGAAGAGAAAAGTTCGTATGAAAAATAAGCAAACTATACATAGTGTTTATTTTTTATGTATCTCATTTTTTGCCCTGAATGTTATTTTCAGGGCTATTTTTTTATCAAACTTTTATCTTATAAAGGAGCTGTTTTATATGCAAACAACAAGAAAGATTACCACCTTAGCGATGATATGCGCCATAGCATTTTTATTGGCAGCTTTTGTCCGCTTCCCTGTAGTATTATTTTTAAGGTACGACCCCAAAGATGTTGTTATAACTATTGGAGGGTTTTTGTTTGGCCCTGTAGCCGCTCTTATTGTAACGGTAGTGGTTGCCCTTTTACAAATGGTTACGGTAAGCGCAACAGGGCCTATCGGGGCAATTATGAATATAGTTTCCGGGGCGGCGTTTTGTTGTACAGCAGCCTTTATTTACAGCAAAAAACGCACCTTAAAAGGTGCTGTGTTAGGGCTTATTGTGGCAACAATTTTTGCAACCGGTGTCATGGTTTTATGGAATTATCTTGTCACTCCTGTATTCATGGGCATACCAAGGCAAGATGTAGTAGATCTTTTGATACCTGCATTTATCCCTTTTAATTTAATAAGCGGTATTTTAAACTCGGCTCTTGTTATGTTACTTTACAAACCCGTAAGAACCGCCCTTAAAGCCTCTAACCTTATGCCGCACAACAATGAACCCGCACAAAAGGGCAAAATAAGCGCAGGTATCATAATAACGTCTTTGTTTATTATTGCAACATGTGTACTATGGATATTGGTGCTGCAGGGTGTGTTTTAAACAATTATATAAAGGCTTAGGAATGTAGCGTTATTTTTTTATCGCTGTATAAACATCCGCTTCAAAATCATATATACGCCAAAGGCTGGAATCCCCTTTTAAAACATTGTAGAAAAGCGGCTCTATTTCTAAGCCCATATCCTTGGCTTTGTGGTATAAGTCCGAATACAAAACAGGTAACAGATGGGGATGCCCATTATAGTTAGTCATTACACAGTTTTCCAAGCTAAATTTTGGCATGTAAATAAACTCGTTGGTTGAAGGTATAGCTTTGTCTATGGGTACAAACACCTCGACATCAAAAACCTTTGTGTCCAGATACAGCACATGCGTTACGGTTATTATATTCGCAACTTTTTTTGCGCCGCAATTGCTTATATATGCTTCCAGCTTATCTAAGACAAGTTTTAGTTCATAATAGGTTACTTCTTGTCTGCATTTTACGACGTTGTGTATTTTATAACTTGCGTTGCTTATTGCTTCCATAAAAACGCTCCTTTTGAAAAATTTTAAGTGAAGCAATATAGGGAAAACACCCTTTCGTGAAAATCACCCGAAAAATGGCTGGTCGAGCTCACTCCCCCTCCTGTTGTCACGCAATGAGTCTATTAGTATTAAAATATCGTCCTTACTGATAAATTCACGGTCATGAGTTACCAAAATAATAATTTTATCTTTCTTCAATTCATGCAAATACTGTTTTAACGCATTACATCCGGCACTATCGAGTGCCGATGTAGGTTCGTCCAGTACTAAAACATCCGGATTTTTTAAAAGTGCACGCAAAATAGATATTTTTTGCTTTTCACCGCCGGATATATTAGCAGCGTTTTCACTTATTACTATATCTAATCTATTAGGCAGGGCGTAAAACCAATTATTTAGACCCAACATCTCAACTAACTCATCCACTTTGCTTTTTTGTGAATGAGAGAGTCCATCTTTGTCTAATTCCAAATTATAGGCTAGAGTGTCGGATAACAATGTTGGCTCTTGCTCTGACACACCAATAAGCTTGCTGCGCACTTTATACATATCAATCTCCATTCCGGCTACGCCGGCACAAATAGTAATGAAAGCGAAGTGCCGAGAGCCTATTTTTTTTGTAAAATACTGTTTAAGAGTGAGAAGATAAACTACAAAGCACGGCAGGAG
>Ga0123355_10000395_pt1 | contig 56721 bp, 49 predicted proteins | sample TergutEmb28metaG_3_FD_89872 | JGI IMG/M metagenome (GOLD analysis project Ga0123355, IMG submission 89872) | Embiratermes neotenicus P1 segment gut microbial communities from Petit-Saut dam, French Guiana - Emb289 P1 | ecosystem: Host-associated > Arthropoda: Insects > Digestive system > Gut ... | reverse complement strand
ATTTTGTGCTAGGCTAGGAGCAAAAAGCCGCACGTACCCAGAGGTACGTAAGGGTTTTTGCGACAACGCATAGCGCAATATTTACCGAAAAGGCGGTGCAATGGAATTATCGAACACACCCTAGTTTCAGCCGATTCCCGAGACTTACTTCACAGGCTTAGCAGACATCTCAATTTGCATACCGCCAATGCTCTCGCGCATTTTTGTGTCGGCTTGCTTGTTTTGCATGTTCAAATAATCCATGTAGCCCATGTTGCCGTTGCGAAGTGCTTCCGCCAACGCAAGTGGTACCGCAGATTCTGCTTCAACTACTTTTGCACGCATTTCCTGTACTTTCGCGCGCATTTCCTGCTCTTCTGCTACCGCCAGGCTGCGGCGTTCTTCTGCCTTTGCTTCCGCCACTTTTTTGTCGGCTTCGGCTTGGTCAATTTGCAAAGACGCACCTATGTTGCGGCCTATGTCTATGTCGGCTATGTCAATGGAAAGAATTTCGTATGCGGTGCCTGCGTCAAGGCCTTTGGCCAAAACTGTTTTGGAAATCATGTCTGGGTTTTCTTGCACTTCGCGATGGTTTTTGGCGGAACCTACCGTGGTTACAATACCTTCACCAACACGAGCGATAATTGTTGCTTCACCTGCACCACCGATAAGACGCTCAATGTTTGTGCGCACGGTAACGCGGGCAACGGCTTTTACTTCAACACCGTTCATTGCAACGCCGGATACCACCGGTGTTTCGATAACTTTTGGGTTAACGCTCATGCGTACCGCTTCAAATACATCACGGCCTGCAAGGTCAATTGCGGCGGCGCGCTCAAACGGCAATTCGAGTTTGGCACGATGCGCTGCTATCAGTGCGTTTACTACCGCGTCCACACGGCCGCCTGCAAGCAAGTGTGCTTCCAGCTGTGCAATGGGGATGGGGATGCCCGCTTTTGTAAGTTTGATAAGGGGCAGAACTACTTTGTAAGGCGCAACACGGCGCAAGCGCATACCGATTAGTGAGAAAATGCTAACTTTTGCACCACTGGAGAATGCCGCGATAAACAGCCCAACGGGTACGAACCGCAAGAAAATTAATATTGCGATAACAATTGCAATTACTGTGGCCAAAAATGGCACACCTAAACCTAAACCGTCCATTTGCGCGTTTAATAAAAACATAATTTCCTCCTTTGATATTTAGGGAATCAATTCCCGTTTACAACACTAACAACAATTTTACTCCCCTGCACTTCATCAACGCGTACCTTAACCCCGCGCTCTACCATTTGTCCACCGGTGGTAACTTCTACACGTGTACCGCTAAAATCTACTTCACCACTCGGGCGAAGCAATGTAATGGTCTTGCCTTCCTTGCCAAGCAAACTTCCGTAGTCTACCTGTGGCAAATCGTCTGCCAATGCTTCATTCAGCACAATTTTGCCGCTAAACTGTCCTCTTTTGATATAGCGATACATAAAATGGGCGCATATCGCAAGCACCGCCAAATTTATACCAACAAAAATCCAACCGCCCGGCACAAACATAACAGCCAACACCGCCGATGCAATAAGGGCAAGTACACCTATGATTCCACTTACAAAAGAATCAAATCCCGGCATCAAAAGCTCCAGCACAAGCGCAAGCACACCCACTACAAGTAAAATGATACAAAGTTGCAACATAATATCGCCTCCTCTAATCGGGCAAAAGCCCAAAATTTAATTTACACAACCTCCACATCCGGGGTCAAGTTAGGCTCGGCAATACCCAGCACATCTGTTTTGCGCATAGGTATTTTTACAGAACGCCCACCGATACCTACTTCTACAACAAAGCATTCTGCGGTAACATCTGCCACACGTCCGTACATACCGCTGCCAGTTACTACATTATCGCCGGTTTTAATGTTTGCCTGTAATTCTTTAAGCTTCTTCTCGCGTTTACGTTGCGGGCGAATCATAAGCATCCAAAACACACCTATAACCAATGCCCATATGATAAACAAAGAACCGCCACCGCCACCAAAAAAGCCTCCGGGTGCCTCTTGTTCACCTTGTGGTACGTATACGGGTGCTGTTACAGTACCTGCCTGTGGTGCCCCTGCGGCAGGCTGTGTGCCGGCAGGCGTGCCAAAAGGCGACGGTGAGCCATTGGCAAAAACCACTATTTGCTGTATTCCGTTTACTGTCATTTTAATTCATCTGTCCTTTCGGTTTTATGTCTGATAACTATACTGCGAACGGTCAACTTCCTTCCCGTGCATAGGTACATTATAGCGGCTTTTTTACCACTCCGTCAACCATTACAAGCCTAATATTATATAACTATAACATGTACGGTAGCTAAAGTACAGTAATGAGTCCACATAGAGCCGGATTATGAAATGTTGCAAAAAATTTGCGAAAGGTGTATTCTTGTTCTATTAATTTTCAAAAGAGAGGGTGAAGCCATTGCGATTATTTCGCAAAAGGCGATAACATGAAAAAACCAACAATTTTCAGCGGCATACAACCGACCGGTATACCGACACTGGGCAGTTTTCTGGGTGCGATAAAACATTGGGAACGTCTTAGCACAGACTACGACTGTCTGTACTGTGTTGTAGATTCTCATTCCATAACCGTGCGGCAAGACCCAGCTACCCTGCGTCGCAACTCGCGTGAAGTGCTGGCGTGGCTTATAGCTTTGGGGCTTGACCCTGAAAAAAACATCTTGTACTTCCAATCCCAGGTGCCAGCACATGCGGAACTTTCGTGGATTTTGGGTTGCTTCACCTACATGGGTGAGCTTAATCGCATGACTCAGTTCAAGGACAAGTCTGCGAGACATGCAGAGAATATTAACTCGGGACTGTATACGTACCCAGTGCTTATGGCCGCGGATGTTTTGCTGTTCCAAACGAACATGGTACCCGTTGGCGACGACCAGCGGCAGCATTTAGAACTTATGCGGGACATTGCAGGGCGGTTTAACAATATTTACGGCGATATATTTACCATACCGGAACCGTTTATAGCACCTGTTGGCGCACGCATTATGGGACTGCAAACTCCGGAGAAAAAAATGTCCAAATCCGACGAAAACGAAAACGACATCGTATTTCTATCGGACCCGCCTGCGGCTATATTAAAGAAATTTAAACGGGCGGTTACAGATTCAGACAATCGCATTTGCGTTTCGCCGGACAAGCCGGGGATTAGTAATTTGCTTGCGATATATTCCTGCATCACAGGTAAGACTATCAAAGAAAGCGAAGCCGACTTCGACGGCAAAGGCTATGGACATTTTAAGACAACTGTAGGTGAAGTTGTGGTGGAAATGATAAAGCCGTACCAAGATGAACAGGCACGGCTTATGTCAGATGTTTCTTATTTGGATGGAATTGCAGCAAAAGGAGCCGCCAAGGCCGCAGAACTTGCCGCGCCTACCCTTGCAAATGTGAAAAAAGCAATCGGGTTTGTGGTGTAGCTACAAGTCAATATCCTCCGACCGGGATATCTTGAAAAACAGAAACAGTGATAATACCATTGTCACAGTTAAAATAGTTGATAGAGCCGCTGCCGTACCAAATCCGCCGCGGCTTATTTCTTGGAAAATAGTTACCGTCATAGTTTGAGTTCTGCCTGTATAAATCATAAGCGTAGTAGACAGCTCTCCTAATATGGTTATCCATGAAATAATCGCGCCGGAAATTATGCCTGGTATCATTACAGGCATGGTTACTTTGAAAAATGTCGGCATCGCGCTGTATCCCAGGCTCATGGAGGCTTCTTCGATACTAACGCTTATTTGCCGCAAAATGGCAGAACTCGAACGCACGGTAAACGGCATACGCCGTATTACAAATGCAATTATAATTATGGCAGGTGTACCGCTTAGCACAAGCGGCCCTGTGTTGTATGTCATAAGCAAAATAAGCCCGAATACCGTGCCCGGTATAACAAACGGGAACATTATGCAAACGTCCAAAACTTTTGACAAAAGCGTCTTTCTTCTGGCTGTAAGATAGGCGAATAGCGTACCCAAAAGCACCACACACACGATGGCAACAAGCCCAAACCTAAAGGTGTTAAGGATAGACGAGAGCGACCTGTTAAACACAGCAATATAGCTGCTAAAGCCGAAACCTGGTGCCCACATAACACCTCTTGTGTTTCTGAACGAACTGATGATAATGTAAATTTGCGGCAATGTTGAAAGGAACACTAATAAATATACATAGCCATGAGCCAATACATTTTTCACACCATGCAATTGCTTTGCCTGAGGCGGGTTAAGCATGTTCATTGTATAGCTCTTGCGGTTGGAAATCCATTTTTGCAGCAAAAATACGCAAGATGCAATAACCATCATGATAAGTGCTACTGCCGATGCAAAATACGCGTTCGCGCCTGTTTCGCTAACCCATTCTTGGAAAATTATAACGGGCAATGTATGAAAGCCTTCGCCTATCAAACGCGGGGTTCCGTAGTCTGCAAACGCGCGCAAGAACACAATTGTTCCGCCTGCTAAAATTGTCGGCAGAACAAGAGGCAGGCTAACGGTAAGTATCTTTCGTATGCCGGAATATCCCAAACTTTCCGCTGCTTCACCCAAAGACGCATCTACTTTTTTCAACGCACCCTTGGTAAACAGATAAATGAATGGATACAGCCTTAATGTAAAAACAAGCAAAATACCGCTAAAGCCATAAATATTGGGGATTGTTACGCCAACATTGCCCATGAGGTTAGTAATTAACCCATTGCGCCCAAGCAGCAATATCCACGAATACGCACCAAGAAACGGCGGCGACAGCATAGAAATTATAATTAAAATATCTACCAGCTTGCGGCCGCGAATTTTAAAATTCGTAGTTATATAAGCCAGCGGCACGCCAATGAGGGTAACCAAAATAGTGGCTAAAAAAACTACGGAAACGCTGTTTGTAACCGCGGTTCGAAAAAACCGGCGTTCGAAAAATCTGGTAAAGTTGGCTATTGTAAACCCGTCCACATCCCTGGCCTGAAACGCGTAAAGAACCATTTGCCCAACCGGGATAATAAGAAACATAAGAAAAATTACCAGCGATACAAGACCAACAAAACTCCAAAAATCAAAACGTATACCTTTTTTAGGAAACATTGCTATGCACCCCTTCTATAAGGGTAGTCTCCGTGTCTTTGTCAAAAAGATTAATGCGATTAACGTTTACCGTCAAGTTTACTTTGTCGCCGACAGAGTATATTTTTTTTGCCAAACTGGTGTCTGCCGTAACTTCTACCGGCTCGCCTGTGCCTAAGTCGATATGGTAATTGATAAACCTGCCCAAGAACCGCTTAACCAGCACGGTGCCTTGCATTCCAATTCCCGCGTCTTCGAAGAAAAATTCTTCCGGGCGAACGTACACCAAAATACTGTCTCCTACGGTAAGTTCTTTCAAATTTTTCACTTCTATAACAAAGCCGGTATTCATGCGGATTGATGCAATGCCGTTTGCAAACTCTAAAACTTCACCTGTAAAGTGGTTGGAATGACCGATAAAATCGGCAACAAAAGTATCGTACGGGCGTTGGTAAATAGTCTCGGGGGCATCTATTTGGCGGATATCGCCGCTGTTCATTACCGCAATACGATCTGAAATTGCCAAGGCTTCTTCTTGGTCGTGAGTAACGTAAACTGTGGTAATTCCTATTTCTTTTTGTATCTCTCTTATTGCCTCGCGCATTTCCAATCTCAGTTTCGCGTCCAAGTTTGACAACGGCTCGTCCATCAAAAGCACTTTGGGTTTTACGACTATTGCACGCGCCAAAGCTACACGCTGCTGTTGCCCGCCGGAAAGTTTTTCCGGGTAGCGGTCTTTGTATTCTTCTATTTGAACGGTTTTCATTATATCGTTTACCCGTTCGGCTATTTCCGTCTTTTGTAATTTTTTATTCTTCAAGCCGTATTCAATGTTCCTGTACACCGTCATATTTGGAAATATCGCATAATTTTGAAAAACCATACCAAAATTACGCTTGTGTACGGGAATATTATTTATAACCTGCTCATCAAAAGCAATGGTTCCGTGTTCGACGGAAACAAAGCCAGCAATCATCCGCAGCAGTGTCGTTTTGCCGCAACCAGAAGGCCCGAGCAGGGTAAACAGTTCACCATTTTTTACATCCGCGGATAAGTTCCTAATAACAACATTGTTGTCATACTTCTTCATAACATTTTTGATATGAATGGATACAGCCATACAAGCTACACTCCTTTAAAAATAGGGCGTCCACTTTGCTGTAAAGCGCGTTGCGGACACCCCGATATTTTTTAATTTGCTTTTTCAAAAACTCTTAAAATCCGGTCCACATATCTTGGAAGTCACGTCTGATATCAGCAGCAACAACACCCGGCGGGTATGGAAGCACATGCAACTCATCTGTTGAAAGACGACCTACCGTAGTCATAGGCACATCCAAACGCGCGGGACGCACATGAAGTCCGCTTTCCATGGCAGTCTGGTTTTCGAACGAAACAACGAAGTCGATAAATAATTTGGCATTCTCAAGGTTTCTTGCACCTCTTATGATACCAATATTACTCGATCTTAGTACAAGTCCTTCTTGTGCATATACGGCATATACATCTGCGCCTGCTTGCATGTAGGTGATGGTTTTATCTTCGTTGGCGATACCAACCGCAAATTCGCCCTGCACTACGTTAAGATACGCGGCGGAAGAAGATGATGCCAATCTGCCGTCCAAGTTTCTCAAAAATTGCTCGGTAAAATCCCATCCATCCAAGAAATCGTCAGTTGGAGACATAGCGGACATTATGTTAATTATTGTTTCCAATGCAGAAGATGATTCTGCGGGGCTTGCGAATGAAATATTGCCTCTTAATCTTTCGTCAAGCAAGCATTCCCAACCTTGTACCGAAATCCCCATAGCCTCTGTCATGCCTCTGTTAACAATTATGCTGTTAAGATTAACATAAACAGGGGTAAACAAATTGTCGTCCGGCACAAAATCCTGAATCAAAAGATTCACATATCTGGATTCAAACGGATACATCATATCAGCAATACCAATAAATGTAGTCGCTCCGCCGCCCATAAGTACGTCGCCTTGAGGGTTGGCTCTTTCTGCTGTAATACGGCTGGCAAGCTCGCCTGTACCACCGCTTACAATTTCTACAGTAATGTCAGGATGCGCTGCCGTAAACAAGTCGACAATAAGCTCAAACTCAGACGCACCTGCAGATGTGTAGAGAACCAAAACATTGTCGTCATCTCTTCTGCCGCACGATGCGAGGGCAAGCGTTACAACCGTGAGTAGTAACAAGACTGTAAGTAGCTTTTTCATTTAATTTCCTCCTTATTTTTGGTGTTGCAAACTTTTCATACGTGAGTTTACACTACCAATTGCCGCCTCTTTTGCGAGGTAAATTTATATTATTCAGTTGGTTACCCACAGTAACCAACTGAATTAATATCAATGTAATATTTTAATACCCGGGATGAAACTCTCAAGGTTTTACTTTTTCCAAGGTGGTACATCGGGCAAACTCTCGTCAAAAGCCTGCAGCAATGCCGCTTCATAATCTCCGGCAAAATTTCCTGATAGAAATTTATCCGCGCCGTTTTCTACAAATTCGTGCCAGGACGCGATTTCGTTACCGGGTATTATAGGATAAAACAGAACTCCGCTTTTTTGTGCCGCTTCCATATCTCCCGGTGCGTCGCCTATCATTAGTACGTTGCCCGGAGCGTAGTGTACGGCCAAGGCACTTATGCAATCCGATTTTGAACCGTCTTCTTGAGCGCAAAGTTGGCTGATGTAGTCCATTAGGCCGTGTTCGTTCCACTCGTGTTCAAGGGATTCGCGCGCGGTGGCGGAAACGATTGCTATATCCGCTACCTCAGCAAGCTTTTGCAGGCTTTCACGTACACCCGGGAACGGTGGTATGCCGTACACCATTTCGGCTATGCGGCGGTTGCAGTCAAGCGACCAATCTAAAGTTTGTGCAAGAACAGGGTTATCGTGCTTAGCTAAATCGGCGTTGTTTAGTGCCGGGGATGTTTTTATCCATTGCCTAAGCGGTTCAATATCCGGCAGAACGAACCCATAATCTTGTACTTCTTTTCGTTCGACAAGCAAGTCGAACAAAATCAATATTTCGTGAAAACGCGTGCGGCCTCTGTCTTTTGAATATAAATTGCCGTACTCCCATGCTTCGCGAGCATATTTCGATATAGGCTGTAATCCCCATTTGTGGATAGTTGACGGACAAAAACATTCCTTATGTTTTATCTCCATCGTGTCAAAGGCACAGCCGTCCGAGTCGATACATACAAGCCATTTGTTTTTGGGCTTGTATTCGGAGAAAAGAGTTTTATTCATACAGACTACCCTTCTAAAGCAAAAATTTTTCTATTGCTTCGGCAACTCCGTCCAAATGGCTTGGCGATGTTACATAGTCTGCCTTTTCTTTCAGCCACTCTGGCGCGTTTCCTACTACCACACCCAGTTTTGCCTTTTCTATCCCGGGTGCGTCTAAAGTGCTGTCTCCAATAGCCATAATATTCTCATACCCGATGCCCAAATGCTTGAACAATGTATCGTGAGCTTCGGGGCGTTCCAACCGTTTAGGGAAAAATTGGATGTCTTTTCCCGCACCTTCATATACGTCTATAAAACCTGTAGCTTCAAAGGCATTTATTAACGGCTGCTGTTTTTCCGGTGGCACTCCGTAGATATTAACTTTCTCAATACCTATGCCGTGCGACAGCAAAAACGACGATGGCTTGTCTACTTCCACTTGGCGACCCAGCTCTATAAACCAGACATGATGCGGCGGGACAACAAGCTTATCCAAATTGGCACAGACTTCTTTTTCCATAAAAATCAAACCTGCGGCAGCAATTTCCGAATATATTTGCTGCCCTTCAAAAATGCGACACAGTTCTGCCGACTCCTGGGGAGTAAACGTTGATTGATACAGGACATTCCGGGTCAAGCGGTCTACAACGCGCGCGCCGTTTGACGTAACCCAGTATCTGATACGCTTGTCTGCCTCAATTTGCGGCGGGAACATATCCTCTACTCTTCCTGTGGACGGGATTATTTGAATCCCCTTCTCCATCGCCCGAGACAGAGCTATTTTGTTCCGGTAAGATATAAACACTTGGTCGTTTTGCAAAGTTGTTCCGTCAAAATCGAGTAAAATCGCTTTAATATCCATAAATTACATGCCTCCTTCGTCGGCGTCACAATTTGGTTGGTATGAAAATCCGCTACGCGGATGTATCACACTTTCACTCCTACTTTTTATTTTCGTTAAGCATCGATGACGAATCTGCATCAATATACAAAGTTACATCTTCATGTTTTCTAAGTATAGTAGATGGAACCATGGGTGTAATATCCGGTTCATTTATTGTATCGTAAATTGCCTGCGCCTTAACCGCGAATGGCACTGCAGAAATGATATGCTTACACTTTAGTATTTCCCGTACTGTTATTGTTACAGCCTCCTTGGGAACATCGTCTAAGGTTTCGAACCATCCCTCGCCCAACTGCTGAAGTCTACAGGATTCTGCCAAAGTTACAATAATAAATGCTTCATCGTTATCGAAATCTGCAGGCGGGTCGTTGAAAGCTATGTGTGCATTCTCCCCTATTCCGATAAGACCTACATCTATGGGAGCTTTGCGGATTTCTCGAGTTAGGTTATCAATAAGCTTATTAATATCGCCCGACGTGTCTACATAGTGGACGCCGCCCAGGGGAATTTTTTCGACAAAACGCTCTCTTAGGTATTTTACAAAACTGGCGGGGTGAGACTGAGGCAAGTTCAGATATTCGTCTAAATGGAACATTTCTACCTTTGCCCAGTCCACATCTTCCTTTATTAATGCTTCTATTGTAGCCAGCTGAGAAGCTCCTGTTGACATAAGCATTCTCGCACTGCCATTTTCCTTTATGTATCTGCGCAACAAATCTGCCGCATGACGCGCGGCTTTTTCACCCAGCTCTTTTGGTGTTGCAGAATAGTTTTTTTTCATTATTTATTTTCCTTCCGTTATTTTTATAAGTAAGCACTGGAGTACTCTATTGCTATCGGAGTTAAATCGTTATCTTTTATCATTATATAATCATAGTAATCGGTTGCTTAATTTTAATGCGTGGTAATTAACTTGTCAACATATTTTTAAAATAAATTCGCTTTAACTATCATTTTTAGTATAAAAATACAAAAATCTGTCGTCATTATAAGCAAATTAGACAAATAATTGACAAACAGCAAGCTTTAATGTATCTTTATAACACAGCAATCCATTTCTATATTACTGGGTGATTTTATGTATTTATTTCAAAATGTACGAGTAATCTCTCCTCTTACAATGTTCCGCATGCAGGTTTTGACAAATGGAGACAAAGTGGTGGGCGTAGATAGCAACATAGACCCATTGCCGGGAACAAAAATAATTGACGGACAAGGCATGTACCTGGCACCTGGGTTTATAGACATACATGTACATGGTGGCGGCGGCTTTAGTGTTATGAGCGGCCTTGACGCGGTTATTGGAATGGCAAATGCCCACGCAGCTTTCGGAACAACATCTTTGCTTCCTACAACTTTGGCGGCACCTATACCGCAGTTGATAAGCACTATCCAGGATGTACGGGCAGCTAAGGGCAAAAGCAACGCCAATATTCTGGGAGTACACTTAGAAGGGCCTTTTCTTGCGCAATCTCAGCGCGGCGCGCAAAGCGAGGACAGCTTACTCGCACCTACAAAAGAGTTGGTTGAATCGCTGCTTGATGTATGGGATGGCATTCTTATGATGGGAGCGGCACCCGAAATAGATGGTGGCTTCGAGCTGGGGCAAACCTTGGCAAAAAGAGGAATAGTCGCGTCCGTTGCCCATTCGGATGCAACATATGACGAAATTATCAGAGCCATAGAATGCGGATACAGCGACGTCACCCATATATATTCCGGGTGTTCCGGCATGATAAGAAAAAATGGATATCGTATACCGGGTGTAATCGAAGCCGGCCTGCTCAGAGATGAGTTGACGGTACAAATGATTGCCGACTTAAAACATCTTCCCGTCCCTCTCATTCAATTAATCTACAAAAACAAAGGCCCAGGTAAAATATCCATGATTACCGACGGCTTGGAGTTTTCTGCTTCCAATATTAAGGAAGGCAACACATATGTACAAAAAAACGGCGTTACCACCATTTTTGAAGATGGAGTAATGAAGCTAGAAAACCGCGAAGGCTTTGCCGGAAGTGTTGCCACCATGCGGGATTTAGTCTACAATGTAGTTAAAGAAGCTGGAGTTCCACTAATTGATGCGGTGCGCATGGCCACACTTACACCTGCCTCGGTTGTTGGTGTTAGCCATCATAAAGGTATCATTGCTCCGGGGTATGATGCGGATATAATTCTCTTTGACGATTCGATAAATATTCAAATGTGCATGGTTGGCGGTAAAATTCTATCCACGCGTTTGTAAGAAAGGGTGAAGCCATAAGGGTGCATGGGAAAACTCGTAGCACCACGAATGGCGAATGAATGAATATTGAAAAAAAGGCAACCATTTATGATGTTGCCAACGCTTGCGAAGTATCCGCCGCAACAGTATCACGTGTACTCAGCAGCTCTACATATCCTGTAAAAGCTGCTACAAAAGAAAAAATTCTTCAAGTTGCCAAGCAGCTTAACTACACACCCAATTTGCTGGGTAAGGCCCTTAAAACCAGACAAGTCAGAGATATTGGCGTAATTGTACCAAACATATCCAATTCTCATTATTCTTTGTTGTTGCAAGGGGTCTATGATAAAGTAATTGAAGAAGGTTATACGCCTATATTGCTCAATTCCTACCGCAACCCCGAAATTGAAGAAAAAAATATCGAATTACTTATGCGCAAACAAACCCGGGGCATTATCATAGTAAGCATAAGCAGTAACACTGCCGCTATCAAAAATGCCATATCGCACGGCTGCCAAGTAGTTATGATAGAGCAGGACACAGACGTAGATTGCCTTAAAATAGGTTTCAATTTTCGCAAAGGCGCGTACCTTGCCGCACAGCATTTAATCGAAAACGGACATAAAAAAATTGGTTTCATAGGTGCGCCTTTAGACAGGCCAAGCCGTGTTCAAATGCTTGAAGGCTACAAACAAAGCCTTATTGATGCAAACTTGCCTGTAATTGACAAATTCATTCACCTAAACAGTCAGGAAATTGACGGGGCAAGCATTTATGAATTTGAAAACGGCATGGCCGCAGCCAAGGGTTTTTGCGACAAATCAGACCGCCATACCGGGTATATGTGCATTAATGATATGACTGCGCTTGGCGCGATGAAAGCATTTACCCAACACGGGCTAAAAATCCCCGAAGATGTGTCTGTTATAGGCTTTGACAATATCCCCTACGCGAAAATTGCCATTCCCGAGCTTACTACAATCGACCAATGTGCGTATGAAATGGGGATTCTTTCTTCTCGCATGTTAATTGAACATATCGAAGATGTTACCAAGCCCAATGTTTCCGTTGTTTTGGAACCTACGCTGGTTGTGCGGCATTCTGTAGGGCGTGTGTGCTGAAAATTTGATATAATAGGAAAATCGGAGCGAGAGGCTTATTGAAAACCGCCCCGGCAAGAACTCTAAACGCGATTATCCAGCGTTTGAGCTTTTGTAGGGGCGGTCTTTGGCCTGGATTCTTTACGACTCTCATCCACCCCAGGAGGACCAAAATGACCCTAAAAACCAAACCATACACTTCTCTGGACGCGTTACGCATCCCTTTTAAGGCATCGCCCACCGCCACAACCCTGCAACTCCTAATCGGCGCGATTCAAGCCGCCGTGCCTACTGTATTCATGGCACTTACCACCGCATTTTTCGTAGACACCGCCATATCAATCCACGCGGGCGAACTCGAACGCACCGCAATCACTCTACCCCTGATTTTACTGATTCTGGTTGTTGGAGCTAACAGCACAATCGGCAGCCTGCCCGGCTTTGCCGTCTCGCGTCTGCGGTTTAACCTGGAGCGTAAGCTCACACCCGCGCTGTTGGACATCCGCGCCAGCCTCAACTACAAGCACATAGAAAACGCTAAAAGCTGGGAGCTCGTGGGGCGCGTCACGGAAAAGCCCGTACAGGCATTCCTCGACGGCGTGCGAGCGTATGCAACGATACTGCGCTGTGTGGTAGCGATACTGTCGGTGCTGGGGCTTGTGGTTGCATATAACTGGTGGGCAGCACCAGTTATACTTGCGTTTGCGGTGCCACTAATGTGGGTCGCTCTGCGCGCCGGACAGAAAAACTACGAAGCGCACATCGATACCCGAAAGTACGAGCGACGACACGAGTATTACAACGATGTCCTCACTAACCGTCAGGCCGTTGAGGAGCGCAGTCTCTTCGGGTATAGCCGCAATGTGAGCGAACGGTTCATGGAACAGTACGAAACGGCGCGGAAAATGCGCTTCTGGGTCACGGCGAAGCAGTATGTGATGATGAAATGTGTAAGCCTAAGCATGGCGGCGGTTGCTTTCCTAGTGGCAGCGACGCTAATATTACCACTAACGGCAGGTGAACTTAGCCCCGGGATGTTCATGGGAATCGTGTCTGCGGTCTTTGGCATGATAGGCACTCTTGGCTGGCTATTGCAAGACGCGACAGAAGAAGTTTCCAAGTCCAGAGAATACATGAAGGACTTTACGGCGTTTGCGGAATTAAGCCGCACCGAGGGCGCGAAAGACCTGCCAGATGCCTACCCACCCGCTTTCGAGACGCTGGAATTTCGGAACGTTCGCTTCAGGTATCCTTCACAAGCCACCGAAGTGTATGTGCTGGATGGCATTTCATTCAAACTGGAAAACGGTAAGCACTACGCTTTCGTAGGCGCGAACGGTGCGGGTAAAACTACCGCAACCAAGCTGCTGACCGGGCTTTATGACGAATACGAAGGCGAAATCCTGGTAAACGGCAGGGAACTTAGGCAGTACCCTCAAAGCACCATAAAATCAATGTTTTCAGTCATATACCAAGATTTTGCGCGGTACCAAGTCAGTATGCAGGACAATATCGCATTAGGCGACGCGGCACGGGAAACGTTCGCACTGGGCAAAGTGAACGAAGTGGAGATTTCCTGTGCCGCTACGCCCACTGCGCTTGACACGACGCGGGAAGAGAAAATTTCCCAAAACCTTGAAAAAATCCACGAAACCGCCAACTCCGCAGGACTTTCCGACACTATCGCTGGCCTAAAGAACGGCATAACCACCCCGCTCGGCAAAATAATGGAAGGCAGCGTAGACATCTCCGGAGGACAATGGCAAAAAATAGCAATCGCCCGCTCACTTCTAAGCCGCGCCCCGGTAAAAATACTGGACGAACCAACCGCCGCCCTAGACCCGATAGCAGAAAGCGAGGTCTACCGCGATTTCGAAGCCCTTATGCGAGGCAAGACAACCATTTTCATAAGCCACCGCCTAGGCTCAACGAAGCTCGCCGACGAGATTCTGGTAATCGACCAAGGCAAAGTTGCGGAACGCGGGACGCATATCGAGTTAATGGAGCAAGGCAAAATATACGCGCAAATGTACGAGGCGCAAAGGGAGTGGTACGAGTGAAAAAATATGGAGTATTTTCAATGGCGGTACGCACTTCCGGGATGTACATCCGCGAATCAAACTGGTACGGGGCTATGGAACATACGTTTACGCTCGTGACCGCCTTAGCATCGGCGGGCATGATTATGGCTACACAAAGGCTGTTCGATGCCGCTGCCGGAGCCGCCTACGGGGAATTTTGGTATGTGCTTGCCCCTCTTGGCATACTGGTCGCGCTCTCGGTACTCGCGCAGGTCGGCAACGGCCTTGAGAACTTTTTCTCAGAAGCGGGCTTCGTACGTAACGAGGGCAGATACAGACAGCGGCTCCAGATGAAACTCTCACGCATTCCCGCCAAAAAATTCGAGGACACAGCGTTTTTGGACGACGTGGAAAAGGCGCGGGAAGGTATTACCAACATAGGCGGCTTCGCCTACTTCAGCCTGCAATTTATTACGTATTATGCGGTGTTTTTCATCGCCGTCGGGGCGTACCTTTTTTGGCTCTCCCCACTCTTGCCCATAGTGATAATCATCTCCTTCTTGCCTGCCCTGCTCGGCCAGATTGCGCAAATCAAGGTATTCGCCGAGGTCGAGCAGCAAAACGCGCCCGAAAGGCGGCGTTACAACTACTATCAACGCGCCATAGCCGATAGGGAATTTTACAAGGAGACGCGAATTCTCGGCGCGTTTCGCTACTTTCATAGGCTTTTCTCCCAGACACTCTTAGATGTAACCCAAAAAGTCTGGCGCACCGAACGCAAAGCACAAACAATCAGGCTGGCACTCGGCTTCGCAACCTTCGCGGGGCTTGGCGTGTCACTGTTCTTGCTCCTAAACGCCACAATGTCCGGTACAATTACAATCGGCGCGTTCGCCGCCGTGCTGGCGTCGCTCGCACGGATTTTCTACATCATGGAAGAAATCATCATGATGAACATGGGCGAAAACCTGCAAGATGCCGGCAAACTTGCCAACTACTTCCGTTTGATGGATATGGAGGAAGTTAGTGGCGAAACGGGAACGCCCAACTTCTCGAGCGGTATCAGGGCAGAGAGCATTGGCTTCACCTATCCAGGCAGGAATGAGCCTGCCGTAAGCGGCGTATCTCTGGCGATACAAAACGGCGAAACCATAGCCGTGGTAGGCGAAAACGGTGCGGGCAAGTCTACGCTGGCACGTCTACTAACAGGGCTGTACGTGCCAGACGTTGGAAAGGTGATAGTCGGTGGGCTGGATACGAAAACCACACACCCGGCAAGCGTTGCAAGCGGCACCTCAGCTGTTTTCCAGAATTTCCAGCGTTACAAAATGACACTTAGGGATAATGTGGCGATTAGCAACACAGCAGACGTGGTTAGTGAGTCAAGGATAAAGGCCGTGCTTGGTGAAGCCGAGGTTGGTATAAGGGTTGAGAATGGGGAGCAGCGTTCGGACGAAAACGCACCCCCATTGGACATAATGCTCTCCCCGGAATTTGACGGAATCGACCTCTCCGGCGGGCAGTGGCAGCGAGTGGCGATAGCTCGCGGCCTCTACCGCCACAACGGCTTCATAGTACTTGACGAACCAACCGCGGCAATCGACCCGCTGGAGGAAGCCCGTCTATACGGGCAATTTAAACGTCTGGCCGAGGGCAAATGCGCCATAATCATAACCCACCGCCTAGGCTCTGCCAAACTAGCCGACCGCATAGTCGTGATGGAAAAAGGCGAAATCGTAGGTGAAGGTACGCATGACGAGTTAATAGCCCGCCCCGGAAAATACGCCGACATGTGGGAAGCGCAGGCAGGATGGTACCATGATGAGTAACAAAAAGGCACATGTCTCCCATCAACTTGATGGTAAACATGTGCCTTTGTTCATTTATAGCGGCTTTATAATCTACTTTTTCTTAGCCCTTTTCCAAGCATGCATAACCAACGCCAACGCAACAACGGCATAAGTTACAAACACCCTGAAGTATTCACCAATGTTGGCACTGCCGAGCAGGTTATTACCCGCAACAGGTGCCAGTATAAACAACGCATGGAACAATAGTACGCCCATAATAGCGTTCTTAGGCGAGGCCTTACTTACCGTAGCACCACCAAGCAGCAATGAAGCAACAGCATACAAACTCACCTGCAAGTGGGCACCATATATCATAACCATACCCAAGCTCTGCAAGATGATAATTTGACCAAACGCCGCAAGTACTGTAGAAATAATCATAGCGATAATACGTGTGCGGTCTACATTAATACCTGCCGCCGTAGCAACTGCACGGTTCTGACCTACAGTACGCATATTCTGTCCAAGACGAGTATTCATAAACCACCCTATAAACAGACATAGCGCGACAATAAGCAAGTATGAGAATACAGGGATACCCACGGCTTCAAGGCCGGTGTTAATGGGGGGAGTCCATGTAATCAAATATGCAACAAGCAAAATACCCAAATAAACCAGCGGCTTCACAGGTATACCGGGTTTCTTGTCTATCAGCTTTGCGCGTATGATAACATACAACTGATACAATGCGACAACCAATATTGTTACATCTACGGCTGTTACACCGCTCAAGCGGTCTTGCGACAGGTACGCATGGACAGGTGGTATAAACGCAAGTAAGTATGCCACTGCCAAAGCACCAAGAATAATAAGCGGCTTTAACATTCCGCTTGGGCCTTTTAGCGCAACAGGCTGCTTTTTAACAAGCCGGATTAAAACCATGCCAACTACACCCACAACAGTACCCCAGAACGCAAAGTCCAAGATACGGATTATCGGAACAAGTTCCAAAATATGACGCATATCAAACCTGTCCATCTCGATAACGTTAATTACACCAACACCGGTTGGCGTCATAAGATGCGCCGCGGCTATTGGGATAATACCACCAAGGAAGAACAGGAAGAAGAACTGGTAAAAACCTTCGGCAAACATACCTGTTATCAAGCCGCCGACCATTTCGGAACCCTTCATTCTATTAAACAGACTACCTACCAAGTACCCAAACACAACGGCAATAGGAATCGACAGCAAGAAAATGGAAGCCATTCCAAGTCCGCCCGTGCCGCCCCAAAGGACTACCAAAAATATCGAAATTTGTGCCGCCATAGCACCCAGAACAATACCAAAGTTAAGCCCAATACCCGCAACAATCGGGATAAGCAATGCCAGCACCATAAAGGTATTGCGTCCAAATCTTGTAAACAACTGTTCAAAAAACACAGCCGTAGACAGTCCGGAAGCAAAGAAGGCACCGATAGTAACGGCTAAGAATAGCAACATTACTTTGTTCTCAAAAAGGAAATGCGAAATTTTCTCTAAAACAGTTTTCTTTTCCATTCTATCGTCCTCCTTTCGCTCTTGTTAGGGCAAACAGAATAATACCGTTGGTAAGAATCATACGTATCATTTCCGGCAAGCCCGGTGCGTCTACCAATTCGTTTGCAAGAGGCAATGCCACTGTCAGAATTCCTTGGAATAAGAACGCACCCAACAAAACATCAAAAACCGAGGCGCGTCTAACGGTTGCACCACCGATAAGCACGGCTGCTACCGTAACAAAACCAATGGTAAGAGGCGCGTTGTACAACCCAAGAAAACCAAGTCCTTGAGAGTAAACGATAATACCAATCGCACCAAGTGAGGTAGAAATTGTCGTACCCAAAATGCGCATTCTGTCTACATTAATGCCGCTTGCGCGTGCATAATCGGGGTTAGCACCGGCGGCAGACATCATCATACCGGTACGGCTTCTAAGGAACAGCCACATACAGAAACAAGCAAAGAAGAACAATAGCAACAGACCCGTAGGTATTCTCATTTGCCCTAGACTAAATGACCACAGATTGGTTAGCACACCGCCAAAGTCGTCCCTCAGGTTAATGATAACGCGTAAGCCTTCACCCAAACCCGGGAAAAGCATGAAACCGGCAGAAATTGGCAAGCGTGACCAAACTATGTTAAACAGTGCTACAACAGAGAAACCAACGTAAACGGTTATAGCCATTTCGCTACCCTTAACCCTGTTCATCAAAAGGCCGTACAATATGCCCATTAAACTGCCCAATATTATACCTATAAAAATTGCTACAAAAAGCCCTACAAGACCTACTCCCACGCTACGGGGGTCACCTGCAAAGTCGAAAAACCCGCTGTAGCGCATTTGCATACTTACAACCGCGCCCACAAGCCCAGCTACAGCACCTATGGATACACCAAAGTTAGGACCAATGCCACTTTGTATGGTGGGTAACATGGCAAGTACCAAGAAACCCCACATACCCCAGCGACGCAACACGTCGCCCATAAACCAAGCAACAGGCATACCAACAAGATGCGCTGTAAGCAGCACCAATAGAAAGAATGTCAATATGATAAGTCGAGGAAGTCCAAAGCTTTGTAAAACTCTTTTTGCATCTGCGGCAAAGCCTTCGTTTTTAGCTAATGTATTCACTGACCATCACCTCCTGTTGGCTCTTCTGCTGGAACTTCCTGTGTCGCTTCGGGTTCTACTTCAGAATTTTCCGCTTTTGCCATGACTTCATCTACATTTGTAACCGCGCTCATTGCAAGACCATAATCTGCATCCGGTGCATCCGGTGCCAATGTATCCACGATAATTCCCTCAGATACTATGGCGATACGATCGCATATACTACGCAATTCGCCAAGTTCACTGCTTATCATGATAACGGTCATACCTTCTTCTTCACGCAGTTTTGCGATGTAGTTTAGAATAAGCTCCTTCGCACCTATATCGATACCCCTTGTTGGCTCGGATACTATCAGCAGACGGGGCTTCATTGTTAGCGCGGAAGCAAGACAGACCTTTTGCTGGTTGCCGCCGGATAGCGTTCCCACTTTTTGGCGGAAACTACGGCAACGGATGTCAAGCGTTCTTATCATTTCATTAGCGTGACGGTTTGCTGCACCGCCGCTAAGGAGTTTCGCACCAAAGTTAGCCAAGAAACTTCCCTTGATTCGCATAGCTCGGAATATTATATTATGCGTAATGCTTTCTTCCAATAAAAGACCTATACCACGCCTGTCCTCGGATACAAATGCCACACCCTTAGACAATGCATCGCCCAGTTTGGACATTTCCAGCTTTTCGCCAAAAATTTCCACTGTGCCGTCGGTCTCGTACAGACCGGCAAAGCCGTTGGCTATACCTATCTTACCCTGCCCAGCCAAACCGCCTATGCCAAAAATTTCGCCCTTACGCACCTCGAAATTAGCACCTTTCACGCGCTCGCCTGGCATTTCTACATGCAGATCGTTTACACGTACTACTATTTCCGCATCTTCGTCGGGGCCTTTATTACCTTGTCCGATTTCAAGCTTGTCTATTGCGCGACCTACCATTAGTTCTGCGATTTCTACTACGTCTGTATCGGCAATAGACTTGCTAGAAACAGCTTCACCGTCGCGCATAATAGTCATGGTGTCGGCGACTTCCATAACCTCGGACAGACGGTGGGTGATGAAAATTATAGCGATGCCTTTTTTTGCTATACTCCGCATTACTTCCAATAGCTGTTCAGCTTCGCTCTCAGTCAGAACAGCTGTCGGTTCGTCAAAAACAAGTAGCTTTATACCTTCCTTGTCTATTTCGCGAGCAATTTCTACAAATTGCATGTAACCTATGGGCATACCCGCAACCCGTGTATGTTCCTCAATATTGGTCATGCCTATTGCATCAAGGGAACGGCGAGCATCTTGGTTCATCTTTTCCCAATTAAGTTTTTCCAAGTCTTTGCCAAAAACACGGCTCACTAATGTGGGCAGGGTATCTTCCCTCCCCAGTTTTATATTCTCGGAAACTTGAAAGCCCGGTATTAGCATAAATTCCTGATGCACCATACCAATGCCTGCGGCAAGAGCATCATTTGGGCAGGTGAATTTTACCTCTTCCCCTGCTATTTTTATGACGCCTTCGTATCCGCCTGTTTCATGAATAACTGACATACCGAACAGGATATTCATCAACGTGGACTTGCCCGCGCCGTTTTCGCCTAAGAGTGCATATATTTCGCCGGGCTTGACGGATAAAGATACGTCATTTACTACTACGGATTCGCCATAGGCTTTTTTAATGTTTTGAAGCTCGAGTACGTACTCCAAAGTTCTTTCTCCTTTCTGTTAATAATGGGGCGCTGCCCCAAACCCCGCCGTTCCGGTGGGCATAGCCCCCCTTCACTTCCTTCGGGGAGCGGCGTAGCCGCTCTGCTACTTAAAAAAGGAGCTGTTTCGCAACAGCTCCCTAAATAAAACTATTCTTAGAATGTTACAAAATCGGAGAGCAATCTGTAGAAGTTCTCTAGATAACCATCATCGGTTGGCCAGTTGCTGATTTTAAGTGCATCAGGAGCCAGACCATAAGTTTCTACCGCTATGCGAGAGATAACTTGTTCCAAAACAACTCTGTCGTGACGGCCGTTTGTTCTGCCTTCAAGATACTCGATTGCGTACAAAGTGCCGATTTCTACAAGAAGCATGTTGATTGGTACAGGCCATGTTGAGAAACGACCTGTTGCGCCTTCTGCTGCAACTGCAAGTCTGATTTGCTCAAGCAGGAAGTCGATGTCGCCTTCGTTACCATCCATGGAAATGTTAAATGCTGATGGGAACGCATGTAACGGAGATGGGCAACATTGTAGTGGATAGAAACCGCCGTATGCTGCAATTTGTGTTATAAGCGGCTCTTGCATTGCACAGTTGGTTGAGAAGAACGCTACGTTTGGACCATGTTCTGCAATCCAACGTGGTGCGTTTTCAAGGATGAACATACGTGCAGCTTCTGGGCCTTCTGACATTGGATCTGGAGCGGTTAGCTCTACCCATGTCATACCAAGTTCTTCCGCTGTTTGCATAAGAAGCTCACGACGTGCGTTAATATTTACCATACCCAAGTGACGTGGGAAGGAAACGTGTCCAAATGTGTCTGCACCCATTGCGTGTGCTTGTTCAATGATAACTCTACCCATGGAAAGGTCATCGGAGATCATAGCAATGTCTGCGTGTTGGGCAATTTCTGCAGGAGGCTCATGGGTTACACCTGTGAAGAACAGGATATCGTCACGGCCTTGCTCGCGCAATGTTTGGATTGCTGTCATTGTGCCAGGAACTGCTTGCACAAGTACGATTGCGTTTGCACCTTGGTCTACAAGTGCCAAGATGTTTGCGATTACAACTTCAACTTCCGCGCCAAAGTTGTCCGGATATGTCATTGTCAAAATGCGGTCTGCGCCGAAACGTTGTTGCATTGTGCGGGCAGCTAGGTATTCTTCTTCACCTTGGGATACTGTACCTGTCATGATACCGATTACCCAGCCATCTTCTGCTGGATCTTCAGCCGGTGCAACAGGGTCTGCCGCCGGTGCTGCTGGAGCTGGAGCTGCAGGGGCCGCTGGTGCAGGTGCTGCTGGAGCCGCCGGTGGTGGTGCGGGAGCGCGACAACCTACCATAGCAAATACCATCACCAATACCAAGCTGAGTGCAAGTAATTTCTTCATTACAACTTCCTCCTTTTTTTGATACAAATATTTCCAGGTATTTTATCATGAAATTGTAACATTGTAAATAGGTATTTTTTGGGACGCCCATTTTTTTTTACAATTTCTGTTCATTCTTCCGCCGCTCTTCTGCCTTTGCAGCCTCAATTTCTTGTATCTCCAGCATAGGGTCTTTATCCATGTCCGGATGATACTTTTTAAACACTCGCACAATCATATAGGAAGAAAACATGGCATATAACCCCGGTGCCACAAAAAAAAGCAGCGGTGCATGTAAAACAACCATCACTACGCCAAGCATAATCACGATACAGGAAAACGATGTAAAAAAATGCCGGATGGACATAAAAAAGCTGCTTTTCACAGCCTGCGCAACAGACATGTCAAACCTTGCAACCACAGGGAATACGTAAACGGATACAAGCGCAAGCTGCGCAAGTATAACAATTTGTACGGGTAATATAAATCTTGCTATATCTCCTAATTCACCAAGAACTGATATGTTAAATATTACAAGTAAAAGCACCGCCAGCATTATCAACCATATAATGGTTGCACGTTTAAAATTTTCCTTAAATGCGCGCCAAAAATCTGCCGTAATATAGCCCTCTCGCTCTGCAATGCGCCTTGTGGATACATAAAATAAGGCAGACGTAGCCGCTCCTATTGTTAATAGGGGCAAGCTGAACAGCAACCACATAAGACTAAGTATCATTATATCCGCTATAAAGCTGCCAAACTTAGAAAAAGACCCATCCAGGCTAAAAAAACCGCGCATGTAAAAACTCCTCTTATGCAAATTTCTGTTATTATACCACGCCCGACGTTATAACACATCATAAAACGGGAATACTATACTACGAACGGGCAACTTATTCCGAATCAGACCCGAAATTGCCCGTTCGCAGCAACCGCCGCTCAGAAAGGAGCCACCATACCATGCAAGCTTGCAAAAAATATAAACCCAATCCTTCTCATCACAGAAACCCGCAAGGAGATTGCCAAGGTTGTGTGTATTTCTCCAAGATTAACTGCGGTATGCATTCACAAAACACTTTTGCTGGAAATATATTTTAATAGACTTCTCTGGAAACTCATTCAAGATTGTGAAAATGCTCCCTAATTCCGAAACATTTTCGCAATCTTCCGATAGTTTCCGGAGAAGTCTAATCTTCCATGCAATTTCAACTGGTGATTCTCAGTCACCAGTTGAAAATTATTTCAAGCTACAAACTTTTGTGCTATTTTCAACTAATATGACTATAAACCGCAGAATAGCGGTTTTTTTCTTGCTTTTTTCCGAAATATACTATACTCTATAACAACTGCGAGGTTATAGCACCATGAACAAAAAAGTTTTCCTTTTTATTCTCACAATTGCATTTTTTATCCCCAGTTTTAATGTTAGTGCCGGGGAACTGCCGCTACAGGCTGAGGCTGCCATTTTGGTGGAACACAGCACAGGGCGTGTTTTGTATGCTCACAACGCCCATCGACGCATGTATCCTGCCAGCACCACAAAAATGCTTACCGCCCTTGTGGTAATGCAGCATCTTGACCTTGAGACAGTTATAACCGCCGGAGAAGAAGTGCTAAACATGCCGTCGGGCTTTGCAACCAACAACCCGGCCTATGGCGAAGCAATGACGGTTCGTATGCTACTTACAGGGATGCTCATGCCATCAGCTAACGAGGCAGGTCGTGTGCTTGCTCTCGAAGTTGTACGCACTGTAGAAGGCAACCGCAATATCCCATATATGACACAGGCAAAGGCACGATTCTCCTCGCTTATGAATGAAAAGGCGCGGTCGCTTGGGGCGGAAAACAGCAATTTCAATAACCCTTACGGCTTTCACTCCGACATGCATTATACCACCGCCTATGATTTGGCATTAATTGCCCGCGCTTTTATGGACAACCCCATACTTGCGGAAATTGCAGGAATGCGGGAGTTTTCGGGAGCCAACCAAGCCGGACATGTGCATTCTTGGACAAGCACTAACCTAATGCTGCCGGGTGCGGCATTTGGACATCCATTTGTCTTGGGACTTAGGACAGGTTACACCACACCCGCCGGACGCTGTTTTGTGGGAGTGGCATATCACGACGGCATGAAGCTTGTTTCCGTCGTACTGCGCTCGGGCGAACCTGCTCGATGGCTTGACACGGGAATGCTTATCAATTATGGTTTTAATAACTATAGCTTCACAATGGTTTTATCGGAAGGCCAATTAATCGACACCGTCACAATCGAAAACCACCGCCGCGGCGACCCGGATATGTTGGAAGTTTTCTCTGCACAGGAACATACCGTCCTTCTTAACCGCGAGGAATATGCAAACCTGCGCCGTGAAATAATTTTCGACCCGTTACTTTTAGCAGAGCATGAAAATGAAACCATGCTTCGCGCACCTATCGAAGAAGGCGAGACTATAGGCACAGTGCAATATATTTTGGATGGCGACGTTGTACTCACATCCCAGCTTATAGCCGCGCGGGAAGTGCTTGAACGCACCTTCGACAGTGATATGGACTACTTTATTGCCATGTTTTTCGGCAATATGTTTACAAGACGCGCCCTACCCTATTGGTTTGCGGTTTTGGGAACTTTGTTCGGCTTGATGTGGATGTTTCTTGCGGTTACAATAAGCAGACGCGCACGCAGGATAGAGCGTTGGAATTCGGCTGAAGCACGCAGGAGGCGGCGATAAATTGCGGAACAGGGGGAGAGAGGGAAATTAGGAGTTGGTTTATGCCACGGAGTATGACAGGTTTTGGTAGAGGCGAAAGTGCCAATTACGAAAGAAGATTTAAAATAGAAATTAAATCCGTTAACCATCGTTTCAGCGACTTTGCTATTAAAATGCCGCGCTCCTTGAATCCGCTTGAGGATAAGATACGACGCCGTTTAGCACTTGATATCATCCGCGGTAAGGTAGATGTCTGGATTAATTTCGAAAGTTTTACGCAAAAAGATATCGACATTAACGTAAATCTTGCCCTTGCAGACGCCTACATAGAGGCGTTGTCGGGGCTGTCTGACCGCTACGAGTTTGGAAAACTGCAGGCTCCGGCACTTGAATTGCTTGCCAAAATCCCGGATGTTATTTCTCTGGAAAGGTTCGAGTCCGCCCTAAATACCGAGGCAGACCAGAACGAAATATGGGAAACTTTGGAGGAAGCAATCGAAATTGCGTTAGCACAATTTAACCAGATGCGCAGTGCGGAAGGTCTTGCATTGGTGGAAGACATTGCAGACAAGCGTGAACAAGCTCAGGCACTTGTGGATGAAATAGCCAGCCGCCTGCCGCAAGTCATGGAAGAGCAAGCCGCAAAATTGCGGGAACGTATGGAAGATATAATGGCCCGCATGGAGCAGAATCCCGACGAAGCACGCCTCCTGACAGAAGTAGCCGTTTTGGTAGACAAGAGTTGTATAAGCGAAGAACTCGCAAGACTGCAAAGCCACTTTACTCAGTTTGCGGCAATGCTTGAAGATAAAGATGCAATAGGCCGCAAACTAGATTTTCTGATACAAGAACTAAACCGCGAAGTAAACACAATAGGCTCCAAGTCGTCAGACATAGGCATCACTAATTTGGTGGTGGAACTAAAGAGCATGATAGAAAAAATGCGCGAGCAAGCGCAAAATCTCGAATAACTTCAAGGGGGATTACCATGCGTTTCAAATTAATTAACGTCGGTTTTGGCAATACTGTACCGGCAAGCAGGATTATCGCAATAGTCGGCAACGACTCGCTACCCGTCAAGCGCAGCATAGGCGACGCAAAGGAGAAAAAAGTTTTGATAGACGCAACCCAGGGACGCAAAACCCGTGCCGTTGTTTTTACGGACAGCGGGCATGTTGTACTAAGTGCATTGCAACCGGAAACCATAGCCAACCGTTTCGATTCGCCGGATGAGCCGGCAGCACCGGAGGCGTAACGGGCTATGAAGGGGCTATTGGTTGTATTGTCCGGGCCATCGGGTTCGGGTAAAGGGACAGTTGTAAATCAGCTTGCCGCCAAGGACGGGTACTCCCTGTCTGTGTCAATTACCACACGTAAGCCCCGCGCAGGCGAAGTGGACGGGCGTGACTACTTTTTTACCACCAGAGAAGAATTTGAATCTTTGATGGCACGCAATGCTCTGTTAGAACATGCAGAATATGTAAACAACTATTACGGCACACCGCTCGAGTATGTAGAAAATCAAATTGCCAAGGGCGCGGTGGTTATTTTAGAAATAGAAGTAATTGGTGCGTTACAGGTAAAAGAAGTTTTCCCGGACGCAATACTTATTTTTCTTATTCCGCCAACAATTTCCGAATTACGACAGCGTTTGACGAGCCGCAACACGGAAGATGCAGCAACCATAGAGTCCCGCTTAGAAAAAGCAAAAGAAGAGGTTGCAATGGTGGACAAATACGATTATATTGTAATAAACGATACTGTAGATGCGGCGGTGCGGCAAGTGGAAGAAATAATTACCGTAGAGCGGTTAAAATCCACAAACTGCGCGTCTGTCATAAATCATTTTTTGGAGGTAATATGTTAACACCATCTTATTCAGAACTAATGGACGTTATCAAGCAAGGCGGCAAGGTAGACTCACGTGTGGCAAGCCGCTACACGGTAGTTTTGGCGGCGGCAAAACGCGCGCGTCAACTTACGGAAGGCATGGAGCCGCTAACCTACGCGCCCACAGACCGCGCTGTATCCATTGCGGTTAAGGAAATGAGCGAGGGCAAACTGCGCGTAAAAGTACAGGACGACATTATGGACGGCAGTTACGAGCGTCTGATAAAAGACCAGTACAAATATCGCACGATTACCGCACTATCGAAAGACGATTTGCGGGAAGATTTAAAAGACGACTACACTACAGCCCGTACCTATAAATTGGAAGATGACGACGTACCAGCCGATATTTTCCAAGACGACGACCCGTTTGCGGAAGCCGCCGCTGCGGAAGTACCAGATGACGTAGATGTTGATATCGACGAAGAAGCAGAAGATTTTGACATGTACGAAGATGATGAGCGCGCAGAACCCGAGGATGGCTTTGACGAGTAATACAAGCCTGAGTTGTTCCGGGCTTGACCCTACAGGTGAGTACGCGCTTGTATGTGTAGATGTTTTGCACGGCGATGTGGATCGTCTGTTTCACTATGCCATTCCGGCGGGAATGCATATAAAAGAAGGAATGCGCGTGCGCGTACCCTTCGGCAAGGGCAACAAGATAATTTTCGGATACGTGATAGAAATTACCGAAACACCGCCAGAGATTAAAAATATAAAGACAATCGATTCGGTTCCTGACGACTTTTGCGTATTCACAAAAGATACCCTTTCCCTTGCGCGCTGGATGAAGGATAAGTATTACTGCATTCTGGCCTCGGCTTTGCGATGCGTTGCGCCAAGTGCCAAAGCCAACGGCCAATTTCCCATGGCCAGGCGCAAATGGACGGAAGTATCGGCGCAACCAGCACCCGATATTAAACTGACGATACCGCAACAATCAGCGGTTGACAAAATAATAGAAAGCATTCACAGGGGGGAAGAAATCTCCCCTCTTTTGACGCGTGAAGCGAACGCAGAGCCTGTTGCGGGCAATGTCGGCCATCATACCTTCCTACTACACGGCGTAACCGGCAGCGGAAAAACAGAAGTATATCTCCATGTCATACAAGAAGTACTGGCACTGGGGCGGCAAGCAATCGTACTTGTACCGGAAATTGCCCTTACTCCGCAGATGGTAAGTTTGTTTACGGCACGGTTTGGCAGCCGAGTAGCAGTTACACATAGCAGGTTAACATCCGGCGAGCGTTTCCAGATATGGAAGCTGGCACTTGACGGCGAAATAGGGCTTGTGATAGGCCCGCGTTCGGCAGTGTTTACACCTTTTGCCAATTTAGGGCTTATCGTGATAGACGAGGAACACGAACATACCTACCATTCCGAAACCACCCCTAAATACGATGCGCGGGAAGTTGCGATAAAGCGCGCGGAGCTTACGAATGCAACCGTAGTACTGGGCTCTGCCACGCCCAGTTTGGAAAGTTACTTCCGCACAACAGAGGAATCGAAACAACCATACTATCTGCTGGAACTCCCTGAACGCATAAACAAAACCACCCCCAAAGTCAATGTCATCGACATGCGAAAAGAAGCCGCGCGGGGCAACATGTCCCTTTTTGCCCAAGAATTCCAATCCGCGCTGCACCAAACAATCTCCGCAGGCCGGCAAGCAATCCTCTTTCTCAACCGCCGGGGGCATTCTTCCTTTGCATCCTGCCGCTGGTGCGGTTTCGTCTTGGCATGCAGCACCTGTCGCGTAAACCATACATACCACGCGGACAAAAAACGCATGATATGCCACTACTGCGGTGTCGGCACTACCCTACCCTCAACATGCCCCGCCTGCAATTCCAATCACATAAGACTGTACGGCATGGGGACGCAAAAAATCGAAGAGGAAATCCGCAAAATCTTCCCGGATGTCGGCGTTTTGCGAATGGACATGGACACCACACGGGGCAAATTCGGCCATGCGAAGGTGCTAAACTCCTTCCGCAAAGGCGAAGCGCAAATTCTCATAGGTACGCAAATGGTAGCAAAGGGACTGGACTTCCCCAATGTAACAATGGTTGGTGTTATCGCGGCAGACTTGTCGCTTAATACAGGGGATTTTCGTGCGGCAGAACATACCTTTCAGCTTCTTACACAGGTGTCCGGGCGGGCCGGGCGGGCTGTTACGTTTGAAGGAGGGACTAAAAACGAGGGCAACGTCTACCTGCAAACATATAATCCCGAGCATTACGCCATCGTGCTTGCCCAAAAGGCTGACTACAAAAATTTCTATACCCACGAAATGGCGTTGCGTCGTGCGATGGTGTATCCGCCATTTTCTCATGTATTTTCCGTTATGTTCGCGGGTCCTGCGGAAAAGGACATCGTACTGGCACTGCAAAAACTGGCGGCAATTATGGAATACGCAAACAATCGCGACGGGCAAGACCGTTTTTCTGTAATCGGGATTTCTCCCGCGTTTATCTCAAAAATAAAGAACCAATTTCGCTGGAAATTACTTGTAAAATGCAAAAATGCGGAACCTCTCAAGGCATTTGTGCTATATTGTATAAGAAAGCTGCGCGAGAACGACCCCCTGCCGGGGATAACCGTTCATCTGAATTTAGACCCAATTGTAATGGAGTGATATTAGTGGCACTAAGACAAATTCGTCTGCAAGGCGATGAAATATTGAAAAGAAAATCCAAACCCGTAAAAGAAATTACCCAGGCCGTACTGGAGCTATTGGACGATTTGAAGCAAACCATGGACGCAAAAGATGGCGTGGGAATTGCCGCCCCGCAAGTAGGTATACTACGCCGCATAGCACTTGTTGCCCACGAAGAGGATTTTTACGAGTTGATAAACCCAGAAATAGTAGAACTTGAAGGCGACCAGCGTTGCAACGAGGCATGTTTGTCCGTGGCAGGGCTGTGTGGCGATGTGGAACGGCCTTTTAAGATTACGGTTAAATACACAAACCGCAAAGGGGAAGAGCTAACCGTCACGGTAGAGGACTTCTTGGCATCTGTTTTCTGTCATGAAATAGACCATTTGGACGGGATTTTGTTTATTGATAAGGCAACCAACGTAAAACCGCTGGATGAAGAACAGCGCAGAATGCGCAGGCGATACAGAAGAAAGGTACGCAGATGATGAGAATAGTTTATATGGGAACCCCCGACTTTGCGGTACCCGCCTTAGACGCACTGATTAACAGCCACCACGAGGTAGTGGCTGTTTGCACACAACCGGACAGGCCGTCTGGGCGGGGGTACAAGCTTACGCCAAGTGCGGTAAAGACGCTGGCACTTACGCATAACCTGCCCGTTTTGCAGCCGGAGACATTGCGTATCGGCGAAGCTAAAGAAATCCGCGCACAGCTTAGGGGCTACAACGCGGATATTTTTGTAGTTGCGGCATATGGGTTGCTGCTGCCTAAGGGCGTGCTTGAGATGCCACGGCTTGGGTGCGTTAATATTCACGGGTCGCTGCTGCCCAAGTATCGTGGAGCGGCACCTATACACGCGGCCTTGTTAAACGGCGACGAGACCACCGGGGTTACGATAATGCATATGGATACCGGGCTTGATACGGGGGACATGATTTTAAAAAAAGAGCTTGCCATAGCCCCGGATGAGAGATTCGAGAGTTTGTACAGCCGCATGGCGCAGCTTGGAGCAACGGCTTTGATGGAGTCGCTTACGATGCTGGAAAATGGTACGGCCACACGCACGCCGCAGGATGATGCCCTCTCTTGCTACGCGCCTATGTTGAAGAAGACGGATGCAATTATCAATTGGGAGTGGGATACCGCGCGAATTATAAACATGACACGTGCGTTAGACCCGTGGCCGGGTTCACAGACTGTGTATAATGGCAAGCCGCTTAAGATATGGCGGCTGGAGGCGGCGGAGCCGTCCATGTCGACAAATTCATCTGAGTGTGAGGCAGGCGTAGTTTTAGACATCAATCCAACTCGCGGCGTGTTAATAAAAACCGGCGATTCCGCCGTATGGGCAACAGAATTACAAGGCGACGGCAGTAAAAGAATGTCCGCAACAGATTATCTGCGCGGGCGTAAAATAGATATCGGAACGGTACTGGGATAGGTTAAACCGCTATACATCCAAGGAGCCGTTGCATGGCGAGAAGCTACGCAATGGTTCTTTTTTTATTCCCTGCTTGCTTTCAAGTGGCTAGTGTGACTAGCCACTTGAAAATTTTGATGCATACGAAAATCACACTTTGTCCGCATGTACATACTATAGAATCATGACTATGTTCGCACACATCGGGGTGGTTAAAATGAAGGAGGTCCTGCGCTTTCAAAACGTTTCGCTAACATACCAAGCGGAAAACGGCGAAGTTGAGGCACTCGAAGATATAAGTTTTGTCGTACACGCGGGAGAGTTGGTCTCCGTCATTGGCCCGTCGGGGTGTGGAAAAAGCACAATGCTTTCACTAATCGCGGGGCTTGAGAAGCCCACAAGCGGCAAAATTTTTGTGGAAGAAGAGGAAGTGCGCGGTGTAAGCACTATTGGCTACATGCTGCAAAAGGATAACCTGCTGGAGTGGCGCACCATTCGCGGAAATGTTTTGCTGGGCTTGGAAATACGGGGCAAGCTGCAAAACACCGCATATGTAGACAGCCTGCTGCATGCCTACGGGCTGTGGGCGTTTAGGGATAAACGGCCATCCCAGCTTTCCGGCGGGATGCGGCAGCGGGCGGCATTAATTCGCACACTGGCATCCAAGCCAGAGTTGCTGCTGCTGGACGAAGCCTTCTCCGCACTGGATTATCAAACTCGTCTGGTAGTTGCAGACGATGTGTGCGGCATCTTACGGCGGGAGAAAAAGACGGCAGTTATTGTCACACACGATATTTCCGAGGGAATTAGCATGGCGGACCGTTTGATTGTGCTATCGAAGAGGCCGGGGCGTATCAAACGTGATATAAAAATTGAATTTCAAATGAAGGAAGCAGCCGCGTCGCCGCTGAAACGCCGCGACGACCCTGCTTTTCGCGAATATTTTAATATGATTTGGAAAGAGCTTGATGTAAATGCTTAACTTCGATACAACGCCAATAATTCCGCCTCCCCGTCATGAAGTACCTGCAAAAACATCCGCCGACTCTCATGAAATGCCTGCAATGCTAAAAACATCCACAAACTCTCATGAAATGCCTGAAACGTTAAAAGTTCCGCCTTCTTGTAATGAGATGTCCGCTGGCCGCTGCGAATACCTTGCAAAAAAACGGAGACGGCAAATACTAATTAGAATCTGCCAATTCTCCGTGCTGTTTTTAACTGTTTTTCTGTGGGAAGCCCTTGCCCGTATTGGGGTTATCGACAGTTTTATCATGAGTCAACCTACGCGTATTTTGCGTACTATCGGCAATTTCCGCAGTAACAACCTGCTTTTGCACATTGGCATTACCACGCTTGAGACTATTATCGGCTTTTCGCTGGGCGTGATGATAGGCCTTGCTGTAGCACTTACGCTGTGGTGGTCAAAATTTTTGGCAAAAGTATTCGACCCGTACCTTGTAGTGCTTAACGCACTGCCCAAAATCGCGCTGGGCCCTGTAATTATCATATGGGTGGGCGCAGGAATGCAAGCAGTAATAGTTATGGCACTGGCGATTTCGCTGGTGGTTACCATCATGGAAATGCTAAACGGTTTTACCAACACCAATCCCGACCTTGTTAAGATGGCCAAAACCTTTGGTGCAAACCGCCTGCAAACTTTTATAAAAATCGTATTCCCATCAAACTTGCACACGCTGTTTAACTGTTTGAAAATTAACATCGGACTTACACTGGTAGGAGTTATCGCAGGAGAATTCCTTGTGTCTCGCTCGGGGCTTGGGTACTTGATTGTGTACGGCGGGCAGGTTTTTCAAATGGACTTGGTTATGACCAGTGTTATAATTCTGGCTGTACTGGCCGCACTATTATATCGGCTTGTGGTGCTAGTTGAATGGGTTGTCATGCGGCTTTGCTATAAATAGTCGTATTATAAAGTTTTGATCAAACTTTTTCAAAAGTTTGTGGGGGTAGTGGGGGCAAAGCCCCCGTGGTCTTAAAGTAACTAAATCTTGGAGGATTCCATAATGAAAAAAATATTTCTCATATTTATCGTGCTAACTCTTCTGGCCGCGCTTTCCGCCTGTGGTCGTACCGAAGAAGAAGGCTTGACCACCGTAAGACTTAGCGAAGTAACACGCTCCGTTTTCTACGCGCCGCAGTACGCCGCGATAGAACTTGGCTTTTTCGCAGATGAAGGTATTCATATTGATTTGATAACCAGCGATGGCGCAGACCGCGTTATGACGGCACTGCTTTCGGGTGCGGCGGACATAGGCTTCTCCGGGCCGGAAGCTACAATTTATGTGTGGGCAGGCGGCAGGAACGACCACGCCGTGGTATTTGCCCAGCTTGCTCAGCGGGACGGTTCATTTTTGATAGCTCGCGAACCTATGCCGGATTTCACTTGGGACGATATCCGTGGCAGTCATGTTTTGCCGGGGCGCAGAGGCGGAATGCCGTTTATGGTGCTGGAATATGTGACGCGTCTGCAAGGTGTGCGTGACGATGTTTATTTTGATACAACGGTGCAGTTTGCAGCAATGGTGGGCGCGTTCCTTGGCGGCACGGGGGATTTTGTAACCGCGTTTGAGCCTGTGGCTTCCACTATCGAATTGGAAGGGCGCGGTTACGTTGTCGCCTCTGTAGGCGAGGCGTTTGGCGCGATTCCGTACACGGCGTATTACGCGCTGGGCAGTTTCATCGAGGAAAATCCCGAGATAATACAGGGCTTTACAAACGCGCTGCATCGTGGACAGCTTTGGGTGCAGGAGAATTCCCCTGAAGATATCGCGCAGGTGATAAGCCCGTTCTTCCCGGACGCGGATATGGAGATTCTTGCCAGTGCCGTCGCGCGATATAAGGAGATTGAAGCCTACGCGCTAACGCCGATTATTTCGCGGGAGTCATTTGACAGCTTACAGCGGGTGATGGAATCCGCAGAAGAATTGCCCGCCTACGCGCCATTTGATGTGTTGGTAGATAATCGATTTGCTGAAGCGGCTGTAGCAGGAAGATAGATTCCACTTTTGCCATATGAACAAAATGAAAATTCAGCAAAAAAAATTCAACTGGTGACTCTCAGTCACCAGTTGAATTCTTTTCATATAGATTTTTAAATTTTCTCCGTCGCGTTTTTCAGCCACACTTGTTCATCTGCCGGTAGCAGCGGCGCAAGCGTTTCATACACTTTCGTATGATACGCATTTACAAATTCCTTCTCTTGCGCTGTTAACATTTCCACATCCACAGCGCGCATATCATACGGGCAAAGCGTTAACGTTTCAAATGCCAAAAATTCTCCAAATTCATTCTTGCACAGTTTTTTGACCGCAACGATATTTTCCGTACGGATACCGTATCGTCCTTCTTTATACAACGCGGGTTCGTTACTGGCAAGCATCCCCGGCACCAATGTCACGTTTACAGGACGCGGCGAAATATTATGCGGCCCTTCATGCACACCAAGACAGTATCCAATCCCGTGCCCGGTGCCATGGTTGTAATTTTGCAAAGACTGCAAAATAGGCTGCCGCGCCACCATATCCAACTGATGCCCTGTTGTACCCGTAGGGAAAACAGCCATCGAAAACGCAACATGCGCCTTTAGTACCAGCGTGAAGTCGCGCTTCATTTCGTCGGTTAGCGCGCCAACGGCTACGGTACGGGTAGTGTCCGTTGTGCCGTCCATATACTGCCCGCCAGTATCTATCAACAGGAAGCCTTCCGGTTTTATGGTGTCGCCCGTGCCAACATGGCGATAATGCGACAACGTACCATTGGCCATATACGCGGCTATTGTGTTAAAACCATCATGGAGATAGTGCTTTTGCTCCTGCCGCAGAGCGGTAAGCTTTTTATCGACATCGTCTTCGGTTAGTCCGCTTGCGACGTTTTCTTCCAGCCACTTTAGCATTTTCACCAACACAACGCTTTCTTTTATATAAGCGTTTCTCGTATTAGCAAGCTCCGCGTCGGTTTTAACACCCTTCATGTAAGCAATTATATCGTTTGTATCTTTTAGCTCTTGCGCAATAGACTCCGACAAAAGAGTATTTGTCTGCTCCTTGTTGTAGTAAATTTTACCCGTTGCGGGAAGGCTCTTTAGCATATCCGCCACCGCGTCATAATCGTGCATGGTAAACCCCTGACACGTCAACTTGCCGGAAAGGTCAACAAACTTGCCAAGGTCGGTAAAGACATGGGCATCCTTTTCCGTAATAAGCATAAACGCGTACACCAGCGGCGTTGCCGATACATCCCGTCCGCGTACATTAAGCAACCACGCGATATCATCAAGCGCGGTTACAAGATAGGTATCAACGCCGACTTCTTTCATTTTGGCACGTACATCCTGCAATTTCTGTGCGGCAGAAAGCCCAGCAAATTCCGGCGGATGCTCGAAGGCGGGTGCCGTAGGCATGGGCGGGCGGTCTTGCCATATCATGCCGATTAAATCCTCTGCATAAGAATACACGGCATTTGGAAGCTTCTCTTTTAATTTTTCGAACGCGGAAACGGTCATTGTTCTACCGTCAAATCCGATTTTTTCGGCTTTTATGTCCCGCAGAAATTCTTCATATGTAGGGACGTTTGGCTGCGCCATTTTGTACAGCGCGATATCGCCCGGCAGCTCCTGAGCGGCTTGGATAAAATACCGCCCGTCTGTCCAAAGTCCAGCCTCCGCAGGAGTTACAACCACCAGCCCGGCAGAGCCAGTAAAGCCGGAAATCCATTCCCGCCCACGCCAATAATCGCATACATACTCGCTGTTGTGTGCATCCGCGCTTGGGATAATATATGCGTCAAGCCCGCGCTCTTGCATTAGAGCGCGCAAATTTTTTAATTTATCCATTAGTTCGCCGCCTTTACTGCACTAAGCATTGGCAAAGACATAGGAATAATTTTTTCCGTCGGCTCTTCCAATACTAAGTCATCATCTTCTGTTTCATCAACTGCATCCAGTACCTTTTTATCCCTGGGTGTGTCAAAATTGTGCAAAAACTCCTCAAATTCTGTTTTCACCTGAGTCAAGTCACTTTGCAGTTTTTGCACAAGCTCGCTAAGCGACGCGTTTTCTTTTTCCAACCGCGTAGTTTCTTGCATCAGACGCTTAGTCGTCACATCCGCAGCGGTATGACGGTCCTTAACTTTAAAATAATCGTCCGCAATGTTTAGTGCGATAAGTAACCCTCGCACGCGCTCATCCACCACGGCAGAAAGATTTTTTGACTTCAAGTCTTCAATTTTCTGGTCTACATACAGGGCTACCTTATGCAGGTATTCCGCGTTTTCGTCCGACCGTAAAGTAATTACTTTACTGTTGATTACCACATCTACTTTCGCTTTCATGCATTATCGCCTCCTGTTTGGGTTATATTAAATAGGTTAAAATTTCTAAACGAGGTGTATCCTAGTGAAATTTATTTACCTAGTTGTCGTCATTGTATTTCTGTGCGGTCTCTCTTACAAAGGCCCGGAAACAGAGTTGGTAGAACTCCTCAATCGCGAACGTGCCGCCACCCATGTCGCACCACTTGCTATTGATTGGGAAGTGGCCCGCCTTGCGCGTTACAAAGTTGAAGATATGCAGCAACTTGGTTTTCTTGGTGTTTCGCCTGTGTACGGTACGCCTGATGATATGATGCGCCGGTTCGAGATTCCATTTTGCGCGCTTAGTGTTACGGTTGCCAAGGGGCAGGAATGCGCCGGGGAAGTTATATCAGCATGGCTGTCATCGCCTGCGCATAGGGAAGTTTTGCTGGATGCCCGGTTTTCTTATATAGGGGTGGGGTTTACTCGTGATGCATATGATATGCCCTACTGGGCTGTCATGCTCTTTACGTCCTCTACTAAGTAGGGTACCAGTGGCATTTGGCTTGCTGTTTTGCCTGTTTTTCTCATTAGGGAAAGCAGTGACGCCAGGTCATCGTTGTGCATAGCCAGGTCTTTTTTGTCGTCCGGTAATAGGGTGGCATTTTTTTCTAGTATGAATTCGTAATCTGATTTTGCATACCGCCACGGGACGAAGTTCCTGCCAAATTTCAAGTAAAGTTTGTCTGCGCTTACAAGTCCTTTGTAGTCCATGTTGCCACAATAATATAAACTATCCCCTGCTGTGTGAAGCTGCTCCAGCAGCTTTATAAACGCCGTTCTGTTACTACTCATCGAGGATATTAGCGTGCATTCTTCATCATGCAAATGCTCGTTTACCGCCGCAAAAACAAGTGGGTTTTCTATTATAAATGCTCTGCCGCTATAGCTTTTTACTTGCGGAGGGATACTTTCTAAAGTAAGCACATGTGCCTGTTTGCGCAAATTGTGGATTGTACAAACCTCGTCTTGCGTGTCCAGTCCACGCACAGTTACTTGACTAAGCACGCCACCTGTAAGTAATCCTGCCTCGTAGTACAGGCCAACGCTTTCTTCCATACTGCCTGGCACGGATGTGCCAAATCGGTGAGCTAGCGCGCGTAGCAGTAACGCTCCACGCTCGCTGTAAAAATCCAACTCGTACGACGAAAAATCCGCCAAACGAACTAACCCTTCCCCGGGCAGGTTGTTTGCAAGTTCTGCCACAGTATCTATTTGCGCAATAATTTTTGCGGGTTCGTTTACATATTGTTCGCTCCATGGTTTGTATGTACGGCGCGTGTGTGTCAATATCTCCTCAAGCCACGCCGCTGCGGGAGTGTTTTTGTATTTTTGTATGAGCTTTTGTATATCGTCTGCAAAGGCATTTTTTTCTGTCGCTATGTACTTCTTTTCTGTGTACACCGCCAGAAGAACTTCCAGTCCGACAGCAAAATTTTTCTCCAGTTGTCGCTCAAAATCCCCAAGGCTTATTCGTATCAATGCTTGGTCGAAATAATCACGCTCGAAAAATTCGGAAATGGCGCGCTCTTCATCTTGCGTGGGGTTTGTAAGGCGCACCGCACCATAAACCCGGCCATACCGCACATACATGGCAGACATATTTGCAAGCAGTCTATCAAACCCTTTTTCTTCCTTGAAAAACTTGACTACATCTGCCGTGTTCATAGAATCTTCCTTTTTTCTTAACACTTACGTAATAATTTGACATAAACCAAAGAAAATGTCAAGTGTGCGTTATGGATAGTATTCACGCAGGACAGCGTTCATTTCGTTGCCGATTAATAACACGATACAGACTATGTTAAGCCACAGCATAAGAATAAAAACACCTGCTATACTACCATAAATCGCGGAATACTGCGTAAAATTGGAGATTACAAAACCAAAACCGGCACTTATAATAACCCAAGCCAATACTGCAAAAATCGCCCCGGGCAGGATATGTCTGGGAGGCATTGGCGTGGCGCAGGCAATTTTGTAAATAATTACCATGATGGAAATAAGGATAAGTAACGCCAAAGCACCGCTTGATATGGCAAAAAACAGCTCTGTACCGTACGGAAAAAAGAACCCCAATATCTGCCGCCCAAAAACAAGCAGCCCCAGCATTAGCAGCAGCGCGACAGAAAAAAGCAACATAAGCAAAAAACTAAGCCCCACTTGCGCAGGAAAACTTCGTCTGTCTTCTATACCATATGCATGATTGGAAATGCGAATTATTGCACGAAAGCCATTGGAAGAGTTATACACGCTAAAAAACAATGCCGTGGACATAATTCCCGCGCTTGCGGTGTCACCAAGCTCGTACAGAAAGTTTGCCACCAACGCGGCAATATCACCCGGCAGTACGAAAAAAAGTCCTTCCAGTGCTGCGGATTCGTCTAAGTCTAGGGTACCCACCAGCGACATGAGAAACACAAGGAAGGGAAAAAACGCCAAAATAACACGATAAGTAAGACCTGCCGCACGTTCAAGAATCCGGTCGTGATGACAGCGCAAAGTTAAATTGAACAGGTAGACCGTGAGTTTTATCATAGCCGGCAGCTCCTTTGTTTTACTTTGCGCGTTTTGTTGGGGATTATACCCCTTCTATTCTAAATTTAAGCTCATACGGCAGGTCAGACGGTACATAATATTCCTTGTGCGGCAGAGCGGCCATACTCCAGCTATCGTCACCGCCCACGCCCATTTCCTTCAGAGAAATATACAGGTTTGTTTTGTGAACCGGAGGTAGCTCGTAGCTATGCGTTGCAAGCTCCAACTCGTGGTGTGTGTACGGTAGCGCGGAAAAGCTCATTCCTTCCTGGGAAGAAATGCGAATGCCATGTTTGATTCCATTCCTTTCAGTCGGGCAAAGCCCTCCTTGCGGAAGGCAACAATTGAGAATGGCGTAGGTTACGTTGGTGTGGTTACTGTAGGCCTGAGGGTTTAAATATCCGCTTATCTGGTCGGCGATATTTTTTGTGTATGATGCATATTTGCCACCCATTTCGCGGTCGCAATAAGTTTCTTCCGGCCCGTTGCCACGGAAAGTTAGGGTTTCTACATTTTTGATGGACAAGTCCATACCAAAACGGAACATTGGCGGCAGACATATGACGCCGGGGTATTTCATGGTAATATCCATCACGCCGTTCGGGTGAATGAAATGGCGCACCGTTACTTTTGCCTGCGGATGAATCAACAGGTCGTAAATGATATCCACTTGTATGCCATGGCCGTATTCCGTCGCGCAGATATGCTCTGGTATCTGGTAAAGGGTTGCCATTTTCCACGGACTTTGCTTGTTGGATGTACCCAGTAGCCTATCGTTGTCCGTTGGCGCACGCCAAAAGCCCGGCAACAATGTGTATTGCGGGTGATAGATGTATTCTATGCCGTTGTATTTTAGGGATGTGAGACGTTTTAGCCCTTTTGAGAATAGGATTGAGAAGTTTTCGCCGTGGATGCCTATATTGTGGTCGCCATCGACAAAACGAAATGGCTTTATAGCGGGCTGATATGTCCGCGGACACCGTTTGATGTCTTGCGCAAAAGCGACCTCGTGTACGCTTGCAGGTTCCCATTCGTTAAAGCTGATACCTGTGGGGTCTATTACCGACACAGTAATAACCTGCTCTGTCGCTTGACTCAAATTTTTGAACGGAAGCGTAACTGCCGCTTTCCCCAGCGGTGAGCAATCCACCACCAGCGTCCCCTGCTCTACCACTTCTTCATCTAATTCCACTTGCCAGTGGATTTCAAACTCATTCAAATTTGTAAAATTGAACTTATTGAAAATCACAACTTCCGCACCGTTTACAAAAATATCAAACGGACTATACGCCGCCTTTATCGCCTGCGCTTTTGGCGACGGCGTTCTGTCCGCACGTACGATGCCATTTGTGCAGAAATTATAATCTGTCGGACGGTCATCAAAGTCGCCGCCATATGCCAACCAGCCATCTTTCAAAATGGACTGGTCTATAAAGTCCCATATAAACCCACCTTGGTACATGTCATACTTTTCCAAGGCAATGTATCTGTTAAGCCCGCCGTTGGAATTACCCATTGCATGTGCGTACTCACATAATATAAACGGCTTTTGCGGATTAGCTTTTAGATACTCCTCGATAACATGCGCCTGCGTGTACATTTGACTTTCCATATCGCTGGTATCATTGTAACGGCGGTCGTGGAACACTCCTTCATAATGCACAAGGCGTGTGGCGTCCCTATTGCGGAAAAACTCCGACATTTTGAAGATGTTTATCCCACCAAACGATTCATTGCCCACAGACCATATCAGTACACAGGGGTGGTTCTTATCTCGCTCCAGCATATTAATGGCACGATTCAAAAACGCGCCCTCCCAGTCCGGGTCGTCGTTAAATTTTGCATGTGTAGGGTCATTTTTTCCTAGTATGTGCCACGTACCGTGGGTTTCGAGATTGGCCTCGTCTATCACATACAGACCATGAATGTCACATAATTCGTAAAAATATGAATTATTTGGATAGTGAGAAGTTCGCACCGCATTAATATTATGCGCTTTCATAAAGCGCACATCCCACTCCATATCCTCTTTCGAGACAGCGCGACCTGTGCGGCAGTTGAATTCGTGCCTGTTTACCCCGCGGAATACTATCCGCTTGCCGTTTATGTGCATGATGTTGTCTATCATCTTAAATTCGCGAATACCCACGTTTTGACGGATAAATTCCATGACTTTGCCGTCTTTTTTTATGGTTAGCTCCAGCGCGTACAAGTTTGGCTTTTCCGCGCTCCACAATTTCGGCATGGTAATGTTAAGCTCTATGTTGGCGCAATTCTGTGGGTTGATAATATCAGCCACTACACGCCCTTCATGTAAAAGCCGTGCCTCAATTTCGTAATCGCTTCCCGCCATTTCCAAATCCACCACTACCTTTGCGTCATCACCGCATAAAGGCGTGGTCACAAACATATCCAAAACATGCGCCTGTGGAACCGTATACAAATACACATCCCTAAAAATACCCGACAACCGCCAAAAATCCTGGTCTTGCATCCAACTTCCGCTGCAATATTTATAAACCTGCACCGCAAGAATATTTGCCTCACCATGCTTCACATAGGGCGAAAGGTCAAATCGCGCAGGCGCAAAAGAATCTTCCGAATACCCTACATGATGCCCGTTGCACCAAACATTAAACGCCGTTTCTACCCCTTCAAACGAAATGAAAACTGGACCTCCCGGCCATCGCGGCGTAAACTCCGTTATGTACGAGCCTATAGGATTATGCAACTGTGGAATAAACGGCGGTTGCGGCGATTCGTGGCCATCCCATGGAAATTGCACGTTTACATATTGTGGCTTATCAAAACCCGCAAGCTGAATATGCCCCGGCACTTGTATTTTTGTAAAGTTGTCTAGTGCCGCACCCGGCTGCTCGAAACCTACGGGACACGCATCAATATTTTCGGCATAATGGAAGGCCCATGTACCGTTTAAGCATTGATAGAAGCTGCTCTCGCCTGCATCGGCTTCCGTAGCATTTTTGTAATGCACATGGTCGCTTGTGGCCTTCAAGCGGTTGACACTGTAGACCTTAGGGTCTTGAAGCATGTTGTGCAGGTTCATAGGATTTTCTTTGTCGAACAGCTCGTTCCATTGTGCATTAGCTTCCATTTTTCTCTTCCTTTCAAAATAGTAGTAGCTATCAAGGTCTACTCCTTTACATCCTCACTCGGCGGCGGCTCTAATATCGCAATAAAAATCATAAGCAGCGACGGCCCGATAACCAGCCCCAACAGTCCAAACATGCGAAATCCGATAAAAATAGACATAAGCGACGCCAACGGATGCGCACCCATTTGGTCGCCAAGGATTTTAGGCTGCATTACTTGCCGCGTAACAGTTATCACACCGTACATAACCGCAAGGCCGATACCTTGATGGACATTCCCCATTGCAAAACTAAGCAACGCCCATGGCACAAGTACCGCGCCCGTGCCAACAATAGGCAGGAAATCCAATACCGCAAAAAGCAACCCCAGCAGCAACGGATACGGGCTTCGCAATATCAAAAGCCCCGCAATGCTTATAATCCCTACCACAACCATAAGGATGTATTGCGCACGGAAGTATCCGCCCATAGCACGTGCTAAGCCCTTTCTTGTTTGGCGCATTTGCGCGGCAATCCATTTTGGGCAAGCATTTTTTACGGCACGGAAGATATTCTCGCGGTCTGACATAAGGAAGTACGCGCTTATCAGCATAAGAATTGTATTAAGGAAGAAATTTGGGATGGCGGTGGCGACTTGCATCCCTATTTCGCGCAAACCTTCGCCGAAAAGAGAAGCGAAAAGCATTAGTAAAATTTCTTGCAGTTCTGGGATATCCCAATCTGCGGGCAGATGATCCAATAATCGGCGGAACCTTGCGTTTATATCAGCCAGACGGTCGGAAATTTCCGCTATATGCTCCGGAGCCGAATCTACAAATGCGTTTGCTTGGCTGATGAGCGTAGCCACAAGCCACGCACCCAAACTGCTTATTATTCCTATGAACATGAAAAGGCAGACCAAAGATGCAATCCAGCGTTTCCAGTTGAACCTACGTACCAGCAAGCGTATGAGCGGCTCCATCAGAAGTGCTATAAGCAAGCCAAAGAAGAACGGCCCCAAGTATACGAACAGCACCGTAAAGAACGCATACACCACAATGCTTATCAATATCAGAAATGCAATGCGGTCTATTTGATATTTGTGGTTTTTATAAAACTCGTACATTTCAGCCTCCTGTGTTTAAGTTTTCTCAGAGTACTAGCCCTCGTTGTCGGTTGCCGTCGCCCTTTAGGGACAGAAAAATTTTTCGTCTCGCAAAATTTACCAATTATTTACTGTTCTCCTGTGATACGCTTGTACACAGAAAGTCAACTACGACACATCATAAAGGAGCGGGATTTACATGAACAATTTTACATTACCTGCCAATATAAAGCAAATAGGCAGTATAGGAACAGGTTTGCGAATTTATATGGAAGATTACGTATATACGTTCCTTCATCAGTATGCAACGTCCGGCGGCTACGACGAGCGGCTTGCGTACCTCGTAGGGCGGCATATGTTGATAGACGGCCAGTCGTTTTTGTTTGTATCGGGCGCGATATATGGCCTGTACACGGAAAAGCATGAAGGCTACATTCGGTTTTCCCAAAAAAGTGCGGAATACGCCGACACAATGCTGGAAGAGCATTTCCCCGGGATGGAGATTGTGGGCTGGATGCAATCGCAACCTACATACGGAACTTATTTGAACCAACACTACGGCGCGTATCATGTGCGCCAATTTACAAAACCCTATCAAGTTTTGTTCGTAATGGACCCTTTGGAGCGCGCAAACGCTTTTTATACAACAAACCCAAGCGCGATAACTCCATCGGACAGGGTAACGGAAGTGGGCGGCTACTTCATTTACTACGAAAAAAACGTCAATATGCACGAATACATGCTGTCGAACAACGCAGTAGACTACGCAAAGCCGCCCACATTTGTGGAATTTACCCCCGTGGACAATACCACGGAAGATTTAACATATGACGAAATGCATCACAACGATTTTGATACGCCATACACCACCGCCCCACGGATTACCAACCCCGAGGATGTAATACGCCGCCACCAAGAAAGCAGTGCCAGGCGGCGCGGTGCCAGAGTGGAGCAAAAGCGGGCATCCGGGATGCTTGCGGGGCTATGTGCGGTGCTGTTTGTGGTGTCCTTTGTAATGGGTGTCGGGCTTATACGCAACCAAGACCGCATAGACCGCATGGAAACGGAAATCCGGCAGCTGACAACCGCCCATAGAAATTTGTTTGCACAAATGTCCTCACCAGAGTTTGCCCCTGCTTTTGCAGAAGCAAACCCCGCCCTTGTGCCAAATTATGGTACAACCCCCGATATAAATGTTGCGGAAAATCTTCCGCCAATAGACCCGCCACATGTACCCACGTATGTACCCGCACCTGTGCCTCCTCCTCAGGTAGAACCGCCTCCTCAGACAGAACCACAACCCGAGCCGCCTCAGGCATTAACCTATTCGGAGCAGGAAGCATTGATACCACCCGTACCGCAGACATATACCATCCAGCCGGGTGACAGCCTGATTGCCATAAGCGTAAGATTCTTCGGCGATGCGGGCATGGTGGAGGAAATTTTGCTGCTTAACGGTATCGAAGACCCAAATATGATAGTAGCCGGTACTACGATAAACTTACCGCAGAGGTAGGCCGCAGGACGTGACAACATGCTAACAACTTCCGACTCCGCGCTTGTTAACAACGACATGCTAAAAACCGCCCTAGCCCACGAAATAAAAAACCCCGCGGCAGTAGCAATGGCATACGTAGGGCTAATACGCCAAGAAAGCGACTCCCCGCTAATCTCCGAATACTGTAACCGCATACAGCAAAACCTAACCGACATCAGCGAACTGGTGCAGGAGTTTCTTCTCGCCCCAATCCAATCCGACACATACACCATAGACCTTTCCGACATTCTATCCGAAATGCTAAACGAATACAGCGCGGCACTACCTGATATCACCTTTTTCCTGGATGCAAAGCCTCCCCTCACCTGTCACACACAAGAACAATATGTACGGTTGATTTTTTCAAACCTGCTGAAAAACGCCGTGGAGGCCGCAGGCGAAGGAGGTATCATTACAATATATGCCACAACCGTGTACGGATATTTGCACACGGTGCTGCATAATACCTGCGGCACAAGAAAAAGCCCAAACCGCTACTCCAGCGGTATTGGGCTTGGTGTTTGTACTTGGTTGGTGCAGCAGCTGGGCGGGGAATTTCATATAGAAGAAAGCGGCAATGACGGGTGTATGGCTACGGTGTCATTGCCGTGTGGGATTTAGATAGCTTATGAAAACGCCGCAATACGTTTTTCTACATCTGCTTTAAATTTGTCAATGTAAGTTCTTATAAAATCAAAGGGACTCATATCACTGTTAACCAAATCTGTTATGTCCAGCCCATACACGGCACTCTCAATATCATCAACGGAATGGCTTGCAAAAAATGTAGCATTTGCTAACCTGCGCCCAATAGTAGCTAGGTCATATCGCTTACCGCCTGAAATCTGGCTGTCAAACACGCAAAGCAACGCAGACGAAAGATTCGGATATGCGGAAGTGTCATAAACAACCTTGTCCTCGTCGCAAAGCCAATCCAACGACCGCCACACCTCTATTGACACTACCTTTTTCGGACGCGATTCCATCGGCAGCTCACGTAAAGCACTGATAACGCGCATTACAACGGCAATATGAGTGTCCTGCTTATCCGCCAGGTTGTGAGTATACAAGGTATCCGGCTTACAGCTTAAAATCAACTCTTTTATATCGTTAATGGCATCGCGGTTTGCCTGGTTTTTTACCTCGCTGCTTGTATATGACAGAAAAACCTGTGCGGAGTATCTGCCGATTAAGGCCGCGTTTTTTTGCTCGGTTACTCTGACCGACTTCATATCGTCGTCGGAATAACCGGCATATGCACCGCTCCGGGCCGAACCGCCGCCATCTGTTACCACAACCCCGGTGAAATGCTTGTCGGCCTTACCATAACAGCTCGAAATAGGACCATATGCCATAATCTCTATATCATCTTGATGTGCTACTATACACAGGTCTGTAGTTTGCTCTAGTGATGTTTTTTCATCAAGATTGCTTGGAATAAAAATTTCTGCGGCTTTGTTTGATAACTTCATATAATCTCATACCTTCCTGCCAAGTGCTTTCCTATAAGGTTCTGCAACATCAGACTTCTTACAAAACTCATTCATGCGCGTGAAAATTCTCCCTGATTCCGAAAAATTTTTGCGTGCTACCGACAGTTTTGCAAGAAGTCTTACCCTAAAAGATATTTAATTGCTTGCAAAATTCCGTTATTTTCCGCATGGCCTGTTACATAGTCTGCATGTTCTTTTACTTCATCAATGCCATTGCCCATGGCAACCGAGTACGCGGCGTGTTTAAGCATTTCTATATCGTTTTGGCTGTCGCCTATTGCTGCAACGTCATCAGAGCTAATACCAAAATGGTTAATCATATGCAGTATGCCCGCCCATTTATTTGTACTGGTAGGGACAATATCATAACAGCCTTCTGCCCAGCTGGTTAGATGGCAGTTGGGCAGTTTTGCCAGGAAGTCATTGCCCAATCCGTTGCGGAATGTAACCATTTGAAATACATCGGCATCAATAGCCCGTGCGGGATTACAAATAGTAGGTATCGATAAATCTAACGCTGCATGGATAGCTTTTACTTCTTCATTTACTATATTAATGTACATATCTTGTTCTTCACAAAACATACACGCGCTATTGTTTTTATGCGTAATGTAATCTACTACCATGCGAACAGCCTCTTTACAAACAGGGTTTTTGTAAATCACATGTTCGTCTACATAGCAATATCCACCATTAAGGCTTACAATGCCGTCAAAAGTAAAGCCCGGCATCCATTCTATTTTTTTTAGTTCCTCTTTATGGCGTCCTGTAGCCAAAAATAATAAAACGCCCTTGTCTCTGGCGTACCAAAGTGCATCTTTTGTACTTTCTAAAAGTTGCCCATTTATGAGTAATGTACCATCAACATCAAAGAAAATTGCTTTTGGAATATTCATATTAATCTCCCAGTAGTCAAATGAGAATGCACTTGTTCATTGCTTCGGTTTGTCTAAACTCCGCTTGCGGGTTTAGACAAACCACGGCAATGAACTTAATAGTTGCATTTTTTCTGCTAAAAGTCAAATGGGAACGTTCGTGTCCCCATTTGACTAATCTAAATTTAAAATTCAACTGGTGAGTGAGAATCACCAGTTGAATTTTTTTGTATCAAACTCTTCCAACTTTATGAGACTATATCAGCTTCTTTATCTCGTCTGTAACGAACTGAACCTTGGGCCCAACAACGACATGGACAGAGTTTTTACCCGGTCTTACAACACCTGCCGCACCTGCCGCTTTCAATCCTTTTTCATTAACAAGCAGATGATCTTTTACTTCAAGGCGTACTCTTGTGGCGCAGTGGTCAACTTCTGAGATGTTATCCTTACCGCCAAGAGCTTCTACAAATCCGTTAGCCATAGCTCCCCAGTCATCTGTGTCTACTTCAATTTGCATTTCTGATTCTAACTCGTCATCTTCGCCGCGTCCCGGAGTTTTAAGGTTAAACACCTTGATAACGAATGAGAAAACGAAGAAATATACAAAGAAATAACCAACACCAAATAACATTAGCAGAGGAATATTTTGCGAGAACGGATTACGTATACTAAACACCAAGTCTATAGCACCGGCACTAAAGTTAAAGCCCGCAATCCAAGCAAATGAATACATTAGGAATAAGGAAATACCTGTAAGAACAGCATGAACCAAGTACAATATAGGTGCAACAAACATGAATGAGAACTCGATAGGCTCTGTAACGCCTGTTACAAACGACGTTATTGCCGCTGCAAACAGAAGCGCGTATACACGTTTCTTATGCTTAGATTCTGCCGCACGATACATAGCAAGACACGCACCCGGCAAACCAAACATCATAACGGGGAAGAATCCGCCCATGTAGCGTCCTGTTTCGCCAACGACACCGCCGCCACCAAGACCAGCCCAGAAAAGCCCGAGGTCGTTAATGCCTATAAAGTCAAACCAGAATACCGCGTTTAGAGTGTGATGCAATCCAAGCGGGATAAGTAAACGGTTAAAGAAACCGTACAAGCCCGCACCAAACGCGCCAAGTCCTTGTATAAATTCGCCAAACGCCAGTAACGCACCAAATATTGGCGGCCAAATAAATAGCAGCACCAAAGCTACAACAGACATAACCCCGGCTGTAATAATCGGAACAAGCCTGCGACCACTAAAGAAAGCAAGCCATGTAGGCAATTCTGTTTTGTGGAAACGGTTATACAACTCTGCGGCAATGATACCTGTCAGAATACCAATGAACGCATTTTCTATTCTTGCGAAAGCAAGAGCATGCGCGGGAGAAAGCTCGCCCAAGAAATTAGCTGCCGAACCGGGACTAAGTAGCGTGGTAACTACCAGCCAACCGGTAAGACCGGCTATCGCAGAGGCACCGTCTTTATCTTTACTCATGCCATAGGCAATACCTATAGCAAACAATAATGCGATATTACCCAAAATAGCATCGCCGGCTTGCACAAGGAAATGTGCTACTACATTATTACCGCCCCATGCGTCCGGGTCTATGGCATAACCAATACCCAGTAAAATTGCTGCCGCAGGTAGTACGGCAACCGGAATCATAAGAGATCTGCCAATTCGTTGCATGTACTTCATAACCATGAAAAAATCCTCCTTTTAAATAGGGCCCTGCCCCAAACCCCGCCGCCATTAGCGGTTCGCCTTTGGCGAACTAGCGGAGAACGGGAATGAATCCCGCTTCCGCTTCCTTCGGGAAGCGGCGCAGCCGCTTTGATTTATAACTGCTCTTTTAAAAATACTTCCATTGCTTCTGCTGCTTCTTTTGCATCGTTGCCGTCAAAGGTCATTAAAATTTCTGCACCATGCTTAGCTGCAAGACCCATAACACCCATGATGCGCTTTGCGTCGACCATTTTTTCCGGCGTACCAATTTGTATGTCACAACTAAAGGCACTGCATCGCTTAACAAGTAGCCCTGCCGGACGGGCATGTATACCTAACTCATCCGCGATTATATGCCTGATTTCAATCATAATTAGCCTCCTCTCTATTCCATTTCCCGAATTGCTTCTCTAAGCTTTAATGTATGTATCGGAGAAACAGACAACTTATCAAAACCCTGCCTAATAAGGGTTTTAGTAACACTTAAATCCGAAGCGAGTTCGCCGCAGATACCCGCGGATATATTATTTTCCTTTGCGGCGTTTGCAACCATCTCAAGCATTTTTATAACCGCCGGATGATGAGCGTCAAAAAAGTTTTCCAATTTACTGTTCTGGCGGTCGACGGCCAAGGTATATTGTGTCAAGTCATTAGTGCCTACACTGAAAAAGTCAACTTCTTTTGCCAGCTCGCCTACAATCATAACTGCGGCAGGAGTTTCAATCATAACTCCAATTTCTACTTTACCAAGGCTGTGACCTTCTTTTTTAAGTTCGTCATAAACCGTAGCAGCAAATCCTTTTGCGTGCCTAACTTCCCACAAAGATGATATCATAGGAAACATTATTGCAATTTTTCCAAAAGCTGACGCGCGATATATGGCTCTAAGCTGAGTGCGAAAAATTTCCGGCCGCTCTATACAAATGCGAATACCTCTAAGTCCCAACGCTGGGTTTTCTTCTGTGTCCAAATTGAAATAATCCACTTGTTTGTCTGCGCCAATGTCCAATGTGCGTATAATAACCTGCTTGTCGCCCATGCCCTTGGCTACTTTACTGTACGCCTCAAACTGCTCATCTTCCGAAGGGAAATTGCTGCGCCCAAGGTAAAGGAATTCGCTGCGGAACAGCCCAATACCTTCCGAGTCGTTGTTAAGTACATCTACAAGGTCGTCCGGGCTTCCGATATTTGCATACAGGCTTATTTTCTTGCCGCTTTTGGTTACGGTAGGCAGGTTTCGCATTTTATTCAAGTGGTTTTTTTGCGTTATGTAACTCTCTTGTTTCTTTAGTAAATTGTTGCGAGTCGCTTCGTCAGGTTCATAAAAACACAGCCCGGCTTCACCATCAACGGCTATTTCTTTGCCTATAATCGAATCGTCCAATGTAATATCGCACTGCACAATGCAAGGAATATTCATAATTTGTGACAAAATTGCAGTATGAGAATTTGCCGAGCCTTTTTGAATTACAAAGCCAAGTATCTTTGTTTTGTCCATTTGTAATGTTTCGCTGGGCGTTAAATCTTCGGCTACTATTACTGCAGGTTTGGGCAGATTTATACTAAGGTCATTACCAAGCAATTGCTCTGTTAAACGGTACGATACATCCGCAATATCGATTGACCTGGCACTCATATATGGGTCATCCAGCGAAGCAAAAAAAGCCGAGAAATGCTTGCCCGCTTCAGACACTGCATAGTGGGCAGCGCATCTTTCATTTTTAATTAAATTTTCGATAAACTCAATAAAATCTTCGTCTTCAAGCATCATACGTTGGACATCAATAATCATTGCTTCTTTGTTACCAAGTTCCTGTCTGGTTTTTTCAAATAAAGCAATAAGCTGGTTGTCGGTTTCTTTTTTTGCATCTAAAAAGCGAGTCCATTCGGCTTCGGAGTTTTGAACCTGAATATTGTCAATGGTTCTATCTTTTTTTTGCAACAAAAATGCTGTGCCCAAAGCTATTCCCGCATTAACGCCTTTTCCTTTATAAACCGTCATAGGGCTATGCTCCTGTCTTTTGAAGTGCAATCAACTTTTCTCCTGCACTTACATTGCGGTATGGATTAGCCTGTATTTCGTAATCATCCGGGTTGCAAATAACCACGGGTGTGGTTAGGTCATATCCTTCTTGCTCGATTTTGTCTTTATCAAATTCAATTAACAAATCACCGGTTTTTACTGTATCACCTGTTTTAACATGTGAGGTAAAGTGCTCACCTTTTAAATTAACAGTATCCATGCCGATATGGATTAATAGTTGAACACCATCACTTGAAACAAGGCTTACGGCATGAAAAGTTTCAAACATTCTGTCTATGGTTCCGTTTACAGGTGACAACACACACCCGCTTGATGGCTTTATCGCAACTCCCTTACCCAGCATTTCTTCGCTAAAAATAGGGTCATTAGTTTCCGTAACAGGAATAACCTCCCCATCTATTGGCGACATAATCAAAACCGCGTTATCTATTCCAAGAATACTTTTTAATTTTCTAAGCACAGTATCACTTCCTTTAATCTATTGTCTGTTATAAGCTAATACGCCGGATATGCATTGCCATACAGGCTAGTTCATGCTTAGTTAGTCTGTAATTATGTGCAGCCCAAATATCTTCGGCTATTTTTTCGCATTCAAGTAATTTATCCTTACATAGGCTTTCCATAAGACTGTAAATTCCGTCATCCGTGTAAGAAGAAGGCTCTTTATGAATAATACGCTGAACCAGGTATTTCAAATGCACTACAAACCGTTCGCCATAATGGCTGTTGGTATCGGTCTCTATACCGGTGTGCTGCATAACGCGGTCTATAATCCACCCTAGCATTTGCGTACCTTTGAATGCATCACTTACAGAAGTGTAATATACGGCATTTAAAATATGCAAAGCAATTGATGCTGCCTCCCCTTCAGGCATGTCGATATCTATTTTTTCTTTTATCTGTTTGATGGCATACAGGCCAACTTCAAATTCTTTTGGATAAAAGCGTTTGACCTCTGTTAGCAAAATATTATCGAAAAGCATACCTTCTCGCATCCTGGAAATGGCAAAACCGATATGGTCGGCTAATGTAAAATATGCACTTTCGTTTAAATCTTTATTCAGGTGTCCCTTAGCGTATGTCAATATATCGTCCGTAATTTCGATATATTCTTTTTGGAGATGCGAAAATAAATCTTTCAGCTTGTTGAGATTGTCGTGGCCATCCATCACAAATATTTTAATGATTTTCTCACGCGGGATTATTGCCCCTTCGCGAGCTTTGTATCCTATCCCTTTACCAATTACCACCAACTCGCGGCCATTTTCGTCAATGGCACTGACAATGTTGTTATTGATGGACTTAAAGACCTTCACACCAGCACCACCCTTTAATTAGCACTTCGTAATTACTATTAAAAAAAACCAAACTCATAGCCGCACTAAATACAGCTATAAAATTTGGTTTTGCCCGAAATATGTATTCATGGCTTTCGGTAACAGCCCAATATTTTACTATATGTTTTATATCAGTGTTTAATCATTATGTCAATAGTATATTGACCCTCACACAACTACCAATATTTTCTATCAAGTTTACGATAGGATATTGCTTCTACAACGTAGTTTTTTTGTTATATCACACAAAACCCCTAAGAATCTCTATGATTCCCAGGGGTTTGTCTTCAGGTTGAGGGATTGCAAACGCAAACTCTCTTTTATATGGTTGCTTAAAGCACTACATTAGATTTTCTCACGCTTGATATATTTCGTATGCAATAGGTCATGCGCTTTTTTGCCTCCAACTTCGCCAAGGAATTCCTTGTACAATGTCTGTACTTCCTTGTTCTCGTGAGACACGCGTACTGCTTTATCCACATCTTCTGCATTAAGGCCTTTGGCGCGTTCTGCAGCAACCATGCGGTCGTTGCCGTAGAATGGCTGGCCGCCGCCGTTTACACAGCCGCCTGGGCATGCCATAATTTCGATAGCATGGTACTCGCTCTTGCCATCGCGGATATTCTCAAGCAATGTGCGAGCATTACCCAAGCCATGGGCGATACCAATTTTAAGATCCATGTCGCCTGCTTTTACAACAGCTTCGCGGATACCATCTTGGCCGCGCAATTGCTCAAACTCCACGTTAGCAGGGTTTTTGCCTGTAATTTTGAAAATTGCTGTACGCACTGCCGCTTCAATTACGCCGCCGGTACGCCCGAATATTACTGCCGCGCCTGTAGATTCGCCCATTACTGTGTCAAAATCCTCGTCAGGCAGCGAGGTAAAGTCTATACATGCCTCGCGCAGCATTGCCGCCATTTCGCGAGTGGTTATTACATAGTCCACATCTGCATGGCCGCCGTTTGCAAGTTCTTCTCTTGCGGCTTCATATTTCTTTGCCACACATGGCATGACGGATACTATTACCATTTTGGCAGGGTCTACACCCAGCTTTTCTGCCAAATAAGTTTTTGCAATCGCGCCAAACATCTGATGTGGCGACTTACAGCTTGACGGAATGTCTAGTAGTGTAGGGAATTGGTGTTCGATAAACTTAACCCACGCGGGGCAGCAGCTTGTAAGCAGCGGGAACGGGCCGTTGTTCTTTACACGGTCGAGAAGTTCCGCTGTTTCTTCCATTATAGTAAGGTCGGCGGCAAAGTCTGTGTCATACACATGGTCAAAGCCCATGCGGCGCAGGCCTGCTACCATTTTGCCGGTAACGCGTGTGCCTACTGGTATACCAAATTCTTCACCCAGTGCCACGCGCACAGCAGGTGCTGTTTGCACGATAACTACTTTTTCCGGGTCGTTTATTGCAGACCATACGTTGCCGATATCGCTAACTTGCGTTAACGCGCCTGTAGGACAAACGGATATACACTGTCCACAGAACGTACAGGACGTATCAAGCATCGGATATTCGAACGCGGTGCTTACTACAGCTTCAAGGGAACGGTGCGCACCGGAGTATACGCCTACGGTTTGCACTTGATTACACATGGTTTCGCAACGGCGGCACATTACGCATTTTTCCGGGTCGCGGATAATGGACTGGCTGGATGTATCCTTTGCGTATGCTACGCGCTTGCCCGCGTATTTATCTTCGCGCACGTTAAGGTCTGCGGCCAGGTCTTGCAATTCGCATTTGCGGTTACGCTCGCAGGACAGGCAGTCCTTCGGATGGTCGGATATTAGCAGTTCTACCACCGTACGGCGCGCGTTTATCGCCCTTGGTGAGTTGGTAACTACAGACATTCCGTCCCAAACTTGTACCGCACAGGCTGGCATTAGGCTTGGACGGCCTTCTACTTCTACCATACAAACACGGCATGTGCCTACACAGTTTACGATTCCAACGTCCGACATGTTCATGTAGCACAGTGTTGGTATATTTACTCCATTGGCGCGGGCAACATCCAGAATTGTAAGGCCATCTTCGACTTGGAGCTGTACGCCATTTAATTTAACATTTGGCATCTGTATTTCCTCCTATTCAGTAATGATAGCTTTTATTTTTGGTGGGCATTTTGGCAAACAAGCACCACACTTGATACATGCTTCTTGATCGATTACATGGATATTTTTGCCGGATTTTAGAGTTTCGCCTGTTGCGTGGATACAATTTACCGGACAAACTTTTGCACATATGCCGCAACCGATACACTTGTCGGTTATTACATACTGCACAAGGTCTTTACATGCGCCCGCGGGGCATTTTTTGTCGCAAACATGAGCTTTGTACTCGTCCATGAAATGGTCGATGGTGGAAAGCACAGGGTTGGGGGCTGTCATACCAAGGCCGCATAGCGACGCAGACTTAATGGTATTGCCAAGCTGACGCAATTCTTCGATATCTGTTTCTTTACCATGGCCTTTGCTCATGCGGTCAAGGATTTCGTACAAGCGAGTATTACCAACACGACACGGGGTACATTTTCCGCAGCTTTCTTCTACTGTGAAATCCAGGTAGAATTTCGCTAGGTCAACCATACAGTCGTCTTCGTCTACTACTATCATACCGCCGGAACCCATCATAGAACCTGCCGCTTGCAAGTTTTCGAATGTAACTTCTAGGTTCAAACCGTCGCCGGAGATACATCCGCCAGACGGGCCGCCTGTTTGCAACGCCTTAAACTTCTTGCCGCCGCGGATACCGCCGCCGATTTTGTAAACGATATCCTTCATGGTAATACCCATTGGTACTTCCACAAGGCCAACGTTGTTTACTTTACCCGCAAGAGCAAATACCTTTGTACCCGAATTGCCGGGCGCACCAATGCTATTGAACCAGTCCGCGCCGCGAAGAAGAATTTGCGGAATATTTACAAGCGTTTCCACATTATTGATAATGGTCGGTTGTTGCCACAGACCTTTTACCGCCGGGAACGGAGGCTTGATACGCGGTTCGCCGCGTTCGCCCTCTACGGAATTGAGAAGTGCTGTTTCCTCGCCGCAAACGAACGCGCCTGCGCCCAGGTTCACGGTTATATCAAAGTTAAAACCTGTGCCGAAGATGTTTTTGCCAAGCAGTCCGTATTCACGGGCGTGGTCAAGTGCTTTCATCAGACGGTTTACCGCAAGAGGATACTCTGCGCGGATATACACAACACCCTCGTCCGCGCCAATTGCGTATGCGCACAGTGCCATAGCTTCGATAACGCCGTGCGGGTCGCCTTCAAGGATAGACCTGTCCATAAACGCGCCGGGGTCGCCTTCGTCCGCGTTACATACGACGTATTTTTTGTCGCTCTTCATTTTTGCGGCAAATTCCCATTTCACGCCTGTTGGGAAACCCGCGCCGCCGCGCCCACGTAGGCCGGAATCTTTGATTACTTGGGTAACTTCGCCGGGCTTCATTGTTGTAAGAGCCATTGCCAAAGCGGCATAACCTTCTACACCAATGTAGTCGTCAATTCTTTCCGGGTCAACCATACCGCAGTGACGCAGTGCCACACGCACCTGGTCTTTGTAGAAAGGCATGTCCCTATGATGGTGATATCTCTCGCCTGTTTCCGGGTCTTTGAATAGCAGACGCTCTACATGCTTGCCTTTGATAAGATGCTCTGTTACGAGTTCTTCCATATCCTTGCCTTCTACACGAACGTAGAATGTGTTGTCGGGATATATTTTTACAATCGGGCCTTGCTCACAGAAGCCGAAGCATCCTACTTTTGAGATAATAACTTCGTCTGCGATGCCGTGTTTTTCTAAGCTTTCGATTAACGCGGTTTCAACATCCAAACATCCGGAAGAAATACAGCCCGTACCACCGCAAATAAGAATTTGCAGGCGGGTTGGGTTCATTGTTTTTGTAGTTGTTTCCGCCGAACAGCAACCTGCCAAATCCGTAGCTACGATTTCTTTTGCTTTTGCGCAGTCCACACCTTTGTATTTGATAGTGTCTTTGCCCGGTTTTACTATTTCCACTGTGGTTCCTTTTTCGCAATTGTCTGTGCAATCCACGGCTATTACGGATACCTTGTCCAGTTTGGCGGCGTTTACCTCATTAAAAAATGTGTTGAGAACGTCCCGCGCACCGCTTTTCATGCCGCAGTCACCTATGCCGACATTTACTTCCACACGCTCGTCAAAGGACTCGTCTGTAAGAAGGCGCATAAGTACGTTGCCTCTGTACTTGGATTGCAACGCCTTTAAATCGTCAAATGATTTTACTTTGCTCATGCGTCAGGTGCCTCCTTGTCTTTGTATTCGTCAATAATGCCTTGCACATCTTTTTCCTCGATGCGGCCGTAAACTTTGCCGTTTACAAGCACTACCGGGGCCAGACCGCACGCGCCTACACAGCGGAGACCATTTACTGTCCATTTGCCGTCTTCGCTGGTGGTGCCGGATGGCACGCCAAGATCGTTTGCAAACTTATCCAAAACTTTGCCGGCACCCCGTACGTAACAAGCGGTACCCATGCACACGCTAATTTCGTAGTCGCCTTTCTTGGTCATGGTGAAATACGAGTAAAACGTTACAACTCCATAAACCTTACTTGCCGGGATGTCTAACTTTTGAGCGATGTGGGTTTGCACTTCTATGGGTAGATATTTGAAAATACCTTGCGCCTCGTGCAAAACGGAAACCAATGCGCCCTGCTTGTTTGGCAAGCTGTTGATATATGCATCCAGCTTGTCATACAACGCGATGTCGAAGTTCGATTGCGCCATGTTTAGAACCATTCCTCTCGTGAATTTTTGTTATTCTTGTACATTTTTATT
>Ga0123355_10000394_pt1 | contig 56766 bp, 49 predicted proteins | sample TergutEmb28metaG_3_FD_89872 | JGI IMG/M metagenome (GOLD analysis project Ga0123355, IMG submission 89872) | Embiratermes neotenicus P1 segment gut microbial communities from Petit-Saut dam, French Guiana - Emb289 P1 | ecosystem: Host-associated > Arthropoda: Insects > Digestive system > Gut ... | reverse complement strand
TCACCATGGCTATACATCCGTGGAACAAGGAAACCAAGCCCTCATCCCGACGGGGGTTTGTACATCTAAAATGCACTGGCTTTTAGCACGCTGTTGAGTTCTCAAGAAACAGACGCTCACCGTGTTCCGAACTTTCGTTCTTCGCTCGGGGCGACTCATTTAATTTACCCGGGATTTCCTTCTTGTCAAATCGGCTCGGATTCGATGTGTTCGAACCGTTCGCCTTTTTAGCTTTTCAGATTTCCCAGGTTTAATTTACCCGGGATTTCCCTCTTGTCAAATCGGTTTCGATTCGAAGTCTCCGAACCGTTTGCCGTTTTGGCTTTTCCGGATTTCCCGAGCCATCAGCATACAGCCCATTTGGAGTGGTGCGAACAGCACGCGAAGCTCCGCAGAGGCTTTCTACCGGTGGCTCCCCGGGTCCGGGCCCGCCTCCTGGCGTTCCCTCCCCCTCGGGGCAACAAGAACCTTACGGGTCCTGTCCACCTTCGTCAAATCGTTCCTGGGGAAGGGACGTGCCCGCTGCCCCAGGCCTTCAAACCTGTGATCTTGGTCCTGATCCGCCCGGCGTCACGAGTCGAAGCCGAGCCCGATCCTGTCCAGCAGCCGGAGCCACGCGTCGCGCCGCCCCTCGCTCGCGTCGGCCCGGGCGATTGATGAACGGGTGAGCTGGACCACACCCGATCGCAACGGCTCCGGCGGGAACGGGAGCGGCTTTGACCTGACCAGGGAAAGCCGGGTTCGTTCGGAATCGCGGTTTTTCTCCACCAGATCGAGCAGCACCTGCGCGCCGAACCGGGTCGCACCCACGCCCAGTCCCGTGTAACCGGCCGCGTACGCGAGCTGGCCGCCGTAGGCGGTGCCGAAGAACGCGCAGAACCGGCTGCACGTGTCGATGATCCCGCCCCAGGCGTGCGTAAAGGACACACCTTCCAGCTGCGGGAACATCTCGAAGAAGTGGGTCGCGAGCCTACTGAACACCGCCGGGGACTGCGCGTATTCCTCGCTCGTGCGTCCGCCGTTGTAGTACACGGCGTCGTAGCCGCCCCACAGCATGCGGTTGTCGCGGGTCATCCGGAAGTAGTGGAACTGGTTGCCCATGTCGGAGGCGCCGCGCGGACCGTGCCAGCCGAGTGCCGCGCGCCGGTCGGCCGATAGCGGCTCGGTCATCAGCACGTAGTCCCAGACCGGGATCACGTACGCACCGATCCGCCGCAGCAGCCTCCGGCCGAAGACCCCGGCACCCAGTACCACCCGGCCCGCCCGCACCGAGCCGTAGGGCGTGGTCAGGGTGAGGCCCTTTCCGGCCGATGCGGCACTCGCCGGCCTGATCGATGTGACCGGCGTCGACTCATAGATCCGTACACCCGCCTCAAGGCAGGCCTGGCGCAGTCCCCACGCCAGCCTGCCGGGGTCGACCAGCGCGTTGCCCGTGGTGTATTTGAGGCCGCCGACGAAACGGGGCGAGCCAAGCTCCGCCTGTATCCCGGCCGCGTCGAGTATCTCCACCTCGTGGCCGAGTTGCCGGGCGACCGCCACTTCGTCTTCGATCCCCTCCAGCTGCCAGGGTGCCGTCGCGACGTTGAGCTCGCCGGTGAGCCGGAAGTCACAGTCGATGCCGCGCTTGGCTACCGTCTCCCCGATCTCGCGGAGGTTCTGCTCGCCGAGCTTCTCCAGCACGGGCATCTCGGCGGGGAACCGCTCCAGGCCGTTGCCGATCCCGTGGGTGAGGCTCGCCGAGCAGAAGCCGCCGTTGCGGCCCGATGCGGCCCAGCCGGTGGATCTCGCCTCGAGGAGGACAACGTCGCGTGAGGGGTCGCGTTCCCTGGCGAGCAGCGCGGTCCACAGGCCGGTGAACCCGCCGCCAACGACGGCCAGGTCGGCGATGATCGTTCCCGCGAGGGCGGGCAGCGGCTCGGGCGCGCCCGGCTGGTCCAGCCAGTACGGCTTCGGCACCGAGTGCACCAGCGACTTCGCGACCGCGGCGGGAACCTTCCTGGCAGCTGCGACGGGACCGGCCGAAGTGGTCATGTTCCGACTTTCGCACACCGCGGTAGGCGGGATAGACATGGGGCATGCGGATGTGCGTGGTGGGTGCGGGGTCGATCGGCGGGGTGCTCGCGTCGGGTCTCGCGGGGGTCGACGGGGTGACGCTTTCAGTGCTCGCGCGGGGTGCGACGCTGGCGGCACTGGGCTCGCAGGGGCTGCGAGTCGAAGGACCGGATGGTGTGCTGCGGACGGTCAAGCCGATCGCCGTCTCCGACGATCCTGGCGTGCTCGGCGAGCAGGATTTCGTGATCGTCGCGGTGAAGGCACAGTCGATGGGCTCGGTGGCGGCGGGGGTCGGGCCGCTGCTGGGGCCGTCAACCGCCGTGCTCTCGACGCTCAACGGGGTGCCCTGGTGGTTCCTCGACGGGTTCGGCGGGCCGGCTGAGGGACGATTCCTGGAGAGCGTCGACCCCGGCGGGGTGGTCGCCCGGGCGCTGCCCGCCGCGCGGGTGATCGGCGGGACCGTGCACCTGTCCGCGTCGTCACCGTCGCCGGGTACGGTGTCGTGGCGGTCGGGAAACGGGCTGATCATCGGTGAGCTGTCCGGGGCTTCCTCGCCCCGGCTGGCCGCGCTGTCGTCGGCACTTGGCGCGGCCGGCTTCGATGTGACGACCTCGCCGCGGATCCGCGACGACGTCTGGTACAAGCTCTGGGGCAACCTGACGGTCAATCCGGTCTGCGCGATCAGCGGGTCCTCGACCGGGCCCGTTCTCGACGACGACCTGGTGCGGGACTTCTGCTCGGCGGCGATGCTCGAGGCCCGGGTGATCGGCGACCGGCTTGGCTGCCCGATCGCGCAGTCTCCCGAGGACCGGCATCGCGTCACGCGCAAGCTCGGGGACTTCGTGCCCTCGATGCTCCAGGACGCGCGCGCCGGGCGCCCGCTTGAGCTGGACGCGCTGACCGGTGCGGTGCGTGAGCTCGGCGTGCTGACCGGCGTGCCGACGCCCTACGTCGACGCGCTGCACGGCCTGGCCCGGCTCTGGGTGCGGGCCCACACGCCGGGGTAAGGAATCGCCATCTCCCCGGTAACCGTGCGCGCCTGTCCGGCGTCATCAGGGCATGAGGAGATTCTCGGCAATGTCGGCCGCCTGCGCCGCGGCACTCTGCACCATTGCGCTCGTTAGCGCATGCGGCGCGGCTCCCGCCGGCCGCGCCGACGGCAATGCTTCGAGCGGCAGTGCTTCGAGCGGCGCGGGAACCACTACCCGCACCGCTTCCGCGCCGGCACCCGTGCCGACCTGCGTGCCTCCGGTACAGCCCGCGGATTCCTTCAGGCCGGTCGGCGTCTCGTTCAGCTCGGCGTCGGACGGCTGGCTGCTCGGTGTCCCGCTCAGCGCCTGCACGCCTAACTCATTCGTCCAGCTGCGCAAGACGACTGACGGCGGGCTGAAGTGGACCAAGGCCGGAGCCCCGGCCGCGCCGTGGAGCGGCGGACCGGTCACGCCGTCGGGTGGCGTGTCCGCCGTGCTGTTCGGCAACGCCAAGGACGGCTGGGCGTACGGGCCCGGCCTGTGGGCGACACACAACGGCGGCGCTTCCTGGCACCGGATCAGCACACACGGATACGCGGTCTACAGCATGGCCGCGACCGGCACTTCCGTGCTAGCCGCGTTCGACAAATGCGGCCAGGCCGCCGCCAGCTGCGATAGTCCGGAGACGTTCGCCATCGAGACCGCCGCGGTGCACACGGACACGTGGCGCGCGGTCCGCGGTGCGACCGGCAAGGGTGCGCCCCGGCTCACCGCGGAGGCGGGCGTGGCCTATGCGTACGGCGCGATCAGGACGTCGCCAGCCGCGGTCAAGCTCGGGCTGCTGACCGGGCCGGCGAACGGGTCTAAGGCGTGGCACTCCGCAGCGACCCCGTGTGCGCCAGGCGCTGTCACCGCCTCGGCGGTGACCGCGAGCCACCTGCTCCTGGGGTGCGCTCTGCTTGGCGCGCACCCCGCGACGACGCGCCTCTACTCGTCGGGCGACTCCGGCGTGAAATGGAAGCTGTTCGCCACGCTCGGCCTGTACGACGGCGCTAGCGTCCTCGAGCAGACACCGAACGGCACCCTGCTCGTCGGCGGCATCTACAACGGCATCGCACTGTCGCACAACGGCGGCCGCACCTGGACGAGTCCCGCGGTGGACAAGTCGACCGCGGTCGGCGGCGGTGCCGTCATCCTGGCGGCGCTGACCACGAACGCGGACGGCTACCTGCTGGTGGCACAGAACGCGTTCTGGATTACCCGCAACGGCGGCAAGACATGGACGCAGGTGCAGGTCCGTTAGGCGGAAACCAGGTCGCAGACGAAGATCAGGGTCTCGCCCGGCTTGATCGACCCGCCGGCGCCACGGTCTCCGTAGGCGAGGTCCGGCGGGATGACCAGCTTGCGACGGCCGCCGACCTTCATGCCCTGCACACCCTGGTCCCACCCGGCGATGACCTGACCGACTCCGAGCCTGAAGCGCAGTGGCTCGCCCCGGTTCCAGCTCGCGTCGAACTCCTCGCCGCTCGAGTAGGCGACGCCGACGTAGTGCACCTGCACCGTGTCCCCGGCACTCGCGATCTTGCCGTCACCATCCCAGATGTCGGTGATCTCGAGGTCCTTGGGCGGCTTGCCCTCGGGGAAGTCAATCTCTGGCTTCGTGATGTCCATATCCCTCACCCTACCGACGGCCGGGGGTGCGGACCGAGGAGGCCGGTAAGCAGCCGGGCGAGGATGTCCGGGTAGCGATCGGCGGGGTCGATGACGTCGCCGGACGCGGTCTGGCGGGACGCGGGAGAGGCTGACATGAGCGCGGCGAGTCGCGGATGCTCGCCCGATGCCAGCACATGGCTGAGGTAGGCGACGTTACGGGCCTGAAGGTCGGGGCCGCCCGCCTGCTCGTGCAGGACCGATGTCGCGGTGATGCCGTTGAGGAGAGCGAACGCTTCCATCTTGGTGACCAGATCGGCCGGATGGCCGGCCAGCACCGCGAGCACGTGCTCGATCACGCGGACGCCGTTGGGGCCGATGACCGGCCGGGAGATGGCCAGGCCAGGGAGCCACGGGTGGCGGCGCAGGATCACCCGTGCCTGCTCCCCCACGGCCACTAGGTCGGCCAGCCAGTCGCCGGTCGGCTCGCCGAGTTCGTACTCCGCGCCGGTGGCGTCGGTCATGAGGTCGAGCAGGTCATCCCGGGTCTGGACATAGCGGTAGAGCGAGGCCGCGCCCGTGCCGAGTTCCGCGGCCACACGGCGCATCGAGACCGCGTCCAGGCCCTCGCGGTCGGCGATGTCCAGCGCGATGGCGGTGATCCCGGCACGGGTGTGCTGCGCCGGACGGCCGAGCGCCGAGCGCTCGGGGCGCAGCCAGATGCTCTGAGCTGGCTGGCTGGCTGCCATCCCGATGGTCGTCACCCGCTTCCGTGGACCCCTGTTTGCAGACGCTGTACGCGAACTAGTAGCCTGCTATTCGGGAACAGTGTACGCGAAATAGGGAACGCGGTGAGCTTCGATGACTCAGATCAAGACAGGACCGGCGCGCTCCGCTCCGCGCGGCGGGCAGCTGCCCCTGCACGTGCGGATCTTGGCGCGGCCGCGACCCCCGTTGCCTGCCGCTGCCTGTGCGGCGCGCCTCGAGCGGGGCGTGCGGGTGCCCATGCCGGACGGCGTAACCCTGCTCGCCGACCACTACTGGCCGGTGATCGATGGTCCAGCCCCGACGGTGCTCGTCCGCTGCCCGTACGGGCGCGGGTTCCCGTATGACTTCATGTACGGGGGCATGCTCGCCCAGCAGGGGTTCCACGTCATCATGCAGAGCTGCCGCGGCACGGGCGGGTCCGGCGGCGCATTCGAGCCCTTCGTGAACGAGGCGGCGGACGGGCAGGCGACGGTGGCATGGCTTCGCGGCCAGGACTGGTTCAACGGCTCGCTCGGCACGATCGGCGCCAGTTACCTCGGCTTCGTGCAGTGGGCGCTTGCCGCCGACCCGCCGCCCGAGCTGAAGGCGATGGTGGTCCAGGTCAGCTCGGACGACTTCTACGGCTTTCTGTATCCCGGCGGTGCGTTCGCCCTGGAGGCTTCGCTCACCGGCGTCGCCGCGATGGTGTCGCAGCACCGGGGGTTCGGTGCGTTCGTAGCCTCGATCCTGCGGCTGCTCCGGCACCACAAGCGGGTCGAGCGGACCCTGCCGCTGATCGACGCCTACCCGCCGGCCGTTGGCGGCCGGGCCGACTGGTTTGAGCGCTGGCTCGCGCACCCGGTGGCAGGCGACCCCTTCTGGGACAGCCGCCGCGCCGACCCGAACCTGTCGGCGGCCCCGCCGGTCAGCCTGCTCGGGGGCTGGTCCGACGTGTGCATTGACCCCACCCTCGACCTCTACCGGCAGCTCCGTTCGGCCGGCCGGGAAGTGCGGCTCACCGTTGGCCCGTGGAATCACACGTCGGGATTCAGCAAGGACATGCCCGTTATCTTCGGCGAGGCGCTCCGCGTGCTGCGCGCCCACTTGGGCGACGAGGGCAGCGTCCGCGACACCGATCGGCTGGGGACGCAAGCCCGTGTCTGGATGAGCGCGACCGGCGCGCCCGGCCAGTGGCACGAGTTCGCGGACTGGCCGCCGCCCGGCATGGAGGAATCCCGCTGGCGGCTGCGCCACGACGGATCACTGATCGCTGTCGGCCCCACCGGGGACCCGGAGGCAGCGCGGACGCCGGCGCCCGGGGTGACAGTCCCCGACGTAACGACCTTCCGCTACGACCCGCATGACCCGACCCCGTCTGTGGGCGGCCCGTCGATGGACAGCAACAACGCGGGCTCGCAGCGCAACGACACGCTTGAAGCCCGGGCCGATGTCGTCACGTTCACCAGCGCACCGCTGGCCGAGCCGGTTGAAATCGCCGGGGCGGTCAGCGTCCGGCTCCGGGTGCGCGGGTCGGCGCCGCGCTTCGACATCTTCGCGCGGCTCTGTGACGTCGATCCGGCCGGCCACTCCTGGAACATCTGCGACGGCCTGCTCCGGCTGAGCGACGGCGCCGCCTGGACGGAGATCACCGTGCCGATGAGCTCGACGGCACACCGGTTCGGCACCGGGCACCGGGTGCGCGTTCAGCTTTCCGGCGGCGCGCATCCCCGGTTCATGCGCAACACCGGCACCGGCGAGCCGTTCGCGACCACGACGAAGCTGGTCCCGGTCGACATCGAGATCAGCCACGCCGCAGGGGCGGGCTCCGGTGTCCTGACGCTCCCCGTCCTGCCGGGCACGGCGTAACCACTCCTGCTGTTACCTACCGGGCCTGGTACTGGGTGGTCCAGGTGCGGCCGGCGTTTGTGGTGGCCTCGATGGCGAAGGTCTTCGTCTGGAGGTTCTCGCCGGCTACCCAGCCTTCACTGGAGGTGAGGAACGCGGCGGCGAGTGGCTCGTTGATAGCGGCTACATCGCCTGCGTTCCGGAGGGCGCCGCCGTTGTTGGTGGCGAGCGCGAGCGGGGCCGCGCCCCAGCCGTTGGCCGGCGGGGTCGATCCTACGAAGGCGGCAGCGGCCGGGCTGATCGCGCTGAACGGGCCAGGCTCGCTGCCCGGGCCGTCCGGCAGGTGCAATCCGGGCCGGATCACGGACTCGAGCGTCGTCTCCTCGAGGACGCCGTGCCAGCTCCGGCCGTCCTGGGTGGCGTAGCCGAGATACGGGGAGTGCAGCATGGCGGCGCCGGTGCCGAGGAACAGCACCCAGGCCCCCGCAGCGCCGGCACACTGCAGCTCGGGGGTGTCGAGCGCCTGACTGAACCGCTTCGCCGCGGGCGGCTCGGTGAACGCGAGCGACCAGGCATGTCCGCCGTCACTAGTCCGCCAGATCCGGCCGGGCGTGCCGAGGTAGCCGCTCGCGGCGCTGGAGAAGCAGGCGGACTGCGGGTTGCCGGGCGCCCCGCTCAGCTGCTGCCAGGTCGTGCCGCCGTCGGTCGTGCGGAGCAGCCTGGTCCCCGAGTACCCGCCGGTCAGGCTGCCGAGCACCGGCGTGCCGCTGGTGCCGCCCGCGACGGCGTAACCCACGTCCGGCGACACGAAGCTCACCGTGTCGATGGCCTGGCATGGTTCGCGCAGCGCCGTCCACGTGGCGCCGCCGTCGCTGGTGCGCAGCAGCGCGCCGGTGCCAACCGCCCAGCCATGGCTGGCGTCGGTGAAGTCCACCTGATACAGGTCTGCCGGACCGCTGTACTGGCGCGTCCAGCTGCGGCCGCCGTCGCTGGTGGCCACGATGCGGCCCGCACCCGCGGCCCAGCCGTGACTGGCGTCGGCGAACTGGACGGCTGCCAGGGCCGGCTTCCCGGCGTACCCGGACACGCTCGAGCCACCGCAGCCGGCTGAGGCCGTGCCAGTCGGAGCGGATGCGGGGGCGTGCCCCGCCGCGCTCGCCGTCCCCGACGACGAGCGTGCCGCTGATGAGGCGGGTGCCGAAGACGTCGCGGCGCACCCGGCGGACAGGCCCGTGACTGCGAGAGCCGCGAGCAGGGGGACCGCGCTACGGAAAAGCGGCCGGGCGGAGCCAGTGAGACGGGGACGAGGGGGCCGGATGACGCCGGCGGGGGTGGTCGGCTTGGTCCTGTGCATGAACTACCTCTCTCCCTCTCACACCGCTGAAACTTGGGGGACTGTGAAACTGCTGGGGGATTTAGAGGTTTCTGGTGAAGAGGTGACGCGCACATACTAGCCGAGCGTGAGGGTACGACTACAAAGTGTCGCCGCTGGGGCGGAACCGGGGGGCTGAGCAAAGAGCGTGAGGCGTCTGGCGCTTGCCCTCGCGGCTATCCGCCCCGTGGCTCTCCTCGTCGTGGCTCTGGTCGTGCCCGCCGCACCGGCGCTGGCCCAAGCCGCACCGGCGCTAGCCCAAACCGCACCCGGGGGCGTCCGGGTGGGCGGGTCGTGTGACGCGGTCGCCGGGGCCTACCAATTCCGCGGTTCGGACGGGGTCAGGCCAGCCGCCTGGAGCGGGGGCGGGCTCACCGTCCCTGCCTGCGGGCCGATCCCCAACGATGGGGGTCCGGACTCCTTCGTCCTGCCCTTCCCGGGGGCGCTGCCGACGCCGGGGTACCAGTGCGTGGAGTTCAGCGAACGCTACCTGTATTACCGGTTCGGCGTCACCATGGACATCCCCACCGACGGGGACCAGGTCGCCGCGCACTACGCCGCCCGGTACCCCGGCTTGTTCAAGGTCGTCGCGAACGGGACGCCGCACCTCGCCCCGGTCGCCGGTGACGTTCTGTCGATGTCGGAGGTTCCGGGGTTCGACGGCGCTGACGGCGGGCACACCGCCGTGGTCCAGGCGAGCGCGGTGAGCGCCGCGGGCAACGGCACCGTCACCATCGTCGAGGAGAACGCCGTGCCGAGCGGCGTCGAAGTGCTCCGCGTCAGGCACTGGCACCTCACCTATAGCGGCTTCCCCTACCTGGAGTGGCTCACCACCATCGGCCTCATCGTCACGTCGCCCTGGCTGCCAGCTGCGGAGGAGACCCTTCGCTACTCGGTCGCGCTCACCGCCACTGGCGGTGCCGGCCCTTACCGGTGGGCGCTGACGCAGGGCACGCTGCCCGCGGGTCTCGCGCTGTCGGCTGCGGGCGTGCTGGCAGGCACCCCGGTCGCAGGCGGCCCGGGCGGCCGTGACGACGCGGGCGACTGGCAGCTGACGGTGAGCGTGACGGACGCCGGCGGCGCCACCGCGGTCACGACGCTGAACCTGACCGTCACCGGGCCGCCGGAGGACTACTACTGCCTTCTGATCGCGTCAGGCGCGTCCTGCCCGGGGCCCACCGTGTTACTGCGTTACTCCCCGATGTACGACATGACGTGCTTGACCCGCGTGTAGTCCTCGAACCCGTACATCGACAGGTCCTTGCCATAGCCGGAGTGCTTGAAGCCGCCGTGCGGCATCTCGGCGATGAACGGGATATGCGTGTTGATCCACACCACGCCGAAGTCGAGGCGGCGGGAAACCCGCATGGCACGACCGTGATCCTTCGTCCAGACGCTGGCCCCAAGGCCGTACTTGACCCCGTTCGCCAGCCGCACCGCCTCCTGCTCCGAGGCGAACCGCTGCACGGTGATCACCGGGCCGAAGATCTCGTCCTGGATCATCTCGTCGTTCTGGTCGAGTCCGGCGACGACGGTCGGCTCGAAGAGGAAACCCGGGCCGGAGATCGCGTGACCGCCCGCGGCCACGGTGGCATGCTCCGGCACCCGGTCGAGGAAGCCGCCGACCCGGGCGAGCTGGCCGGGGTTGTTGAGCGGGCCGTAGTCGGCGTCCTCGACGTCGAGGCCGCCCGTCTTGGTCGCGCGGGCCTGCTCCGCGAGGGCGTCAGTCAGGTCCGCGGCGATGCCGGGTCCGGCGATGACGCGGGTCGCGGCGGTGCAGTCCTGGCCGGCGTTGTAGTAGCCGGCGCCGGCGATGCCCTTGGCGGCGGCCGCCACGTCGGCGTCGTCGAAGACCACGACCGGGGCCTTGCCGCCGAGTTCCAGGTGAACGCGCTTGAGCCCGTCGGCAGCGGTGTGCGCGACCTGGGTGCCGGCCCGCACCGAGCCGGTGATCGAAACCATCGCGGGGATCGGGTGGGCCACCAGGGCCCGCCCGGTATCGCGGTCGCCGCAGATGACGTTGAGCACGCCAGGCGGGAAGAACTCAGCCGCGACCTCCGCAAGCAGCACCGTCGAGACCGGGGTGGTGTCCGACGGCTTGAGAACGACCGTGTTGCCGGCGGCCAGCGCCGGCGCGATCTTCCATATGCCCATCATCAGGGGGTAGTTCCACGGGGTGACCTGGGCGCAGACGCCGACCGGCTCGCGCCGGATCATGCTGGTGTGGTCCCGCAGGTACTCCCCCGCCGAGCGCCCCTCGAGGATCCGGGCAGCGCCGGCGAAGAACCGGAGCTGGTCCACGCTTGGCGGTACCTCATCGGTGCGGGCGATCGCGACCGGCTTGCCGGTGTTGCGGGTTTCCGCCTCGATGAAGTCCTCGGCGCGTGCTTCCACCGCGTCGGCGAACTTCAGCAGTGCCCGCGACCGCTCGGCGGGCGTGGTGTCCCGCCAGGTCTCGAACGCGTCGGCCGCGGCCCGCATCGCCTCGTCCACATCGGCGGCACTCGAGACCGGGGCCCGTGTGTAGACCTCGCCGGTGCTCGGGTCGACGACATCGCTGTACGCGCCTTCCCACGGATCCGTGTGCTTACCGTTCACGAAGTTGCGTAGCCGTGGCTGGGTCATCGGGTCCCCCTCAAGTCCTCTGTCCGGCCTGAGCTTCGCAAAGTTCGGGACTGTTTACAAGTGATTCCGCAGAGTTTGGGGCGAAAATCTACGAAATTAGTTGACACATACATGGCGGCCGTGAGAAGCATGTGTATGTCAGCTGGTCCGGAGAGCCCAGTTGGTTCGCAGCGCACAGCGAACCCGGAGAGGGAGTGAACGGATGGCCCACGGTCCGCGCGGCGGCCCGGCCTCAGCTATGGCGCTCGATGACATTTCCAAGCGGATCATCGAGCAGCTCCAGGCCGACGGACGGCAGTCATACGCCGCGATAGGCAAGGCGGTCGGGCTGTCAGAGGCAGCCGTCAGGCAGCGCGTGCAACGACTGCACGAGACGGGCGTGATGCAAATCGTGGCGGTGACCGATCCGCTCCGGCTCGGTTTCCGGCGGCAGGCGATGATCGGGATCAGGTGCGACGGGGACCTGCAGAAGGTGGCAGACGACCTGGCCGCGCTCGATGAGATCGACTACGTGGTGATGACCGCGGGGTCGTTCGACCTGCTACTTGAGGTGGTTTGTGAGGATGACGATCACCTGCTGGAGATTCTGAGCAGTGTGCGCGGGGTACCGTCCGTGACATCCACTGAGACATTCGTCTATCTGAAACTACGCAAGCAGACCTACACCTGGGGGACACGGTGACCCTTTCCTCTGAAGAGCTGCAGGAAGCTGCCAAGCAGCACCTGTGGCTGCACTTCACGCGGATGTCGACCTACAACAGCGGCGACGTACCGGTGATCGTGCGCGGGTCGGGCCCGTACGTCTACGACGACAAGGGCAAGCGGTACCTGGACGGGCTCGCCGGACTGTTCGTGTCGATGGTCGGCCACGGCCGCACCGAGCTCGCCGAGGCGGCCTCCAAGCAGGCCTCCGAGCTCGCCTATTTCCCGCTCTGGTCCTACGCGCACCCCACGGCTGTGCAGCTCGCCGCCAAGCTCGCTGAGCTGGCGCCGGGCGACCTGAACCGGGTTTTCTTCACCACCTCCGGGTCCGAGGCCGTCGAGTCGGCGTGGAAGCTCGCCAAGGCGTATTTCAAGCAGAAGGGCGAGCACACCCGGTACAAGGTGCTCAGCCGCGAATGGGCCTACCACGGCACCTCGATGGGCGCACTCGCGGTAACGGGGCTCTCCTCAATCAAGCCCGACTTCGAGCCGCTCCCGCCGGGTGGCGTCCGGGTGCCGAACACCAACTTCTACCGGGCGCCGGAGTTCGCGTCCTCGTCGGAGGAGGAGTTCGGTGTCTGGGCCGCCGACGAGATCGAGCGGGCCATCCTGCGCGAAGAGCCGTCAACGGTCGCCGCGGTCTTCCTCGAGCCGGTGCAGAACTCCGGCGGCTGCTTCACGCCGCCGCCGGGCTACTTCCAGCGCGTCCGGTCGATCTGCGACAAGTACGGGGTGCTGCTCGTCTCCGACGAGGTGATCTGCGCGTTCGGACGGCTCGGCTACTACTTCGGCTCGGAGCGGTACGGGTACCAGCCGGACATCATCACCTTCGCCAAGGGCGTTACCTCGGGCTACTCCCCGCTCGGCGGCATGATCGTCCGCGACGAACTAGTGGAACCGTTCCTGCACGGGCACGCGACCTTCTTGCACGGCATCACGTTTGCCGGGCACCCGGTCTCCGCCGCGGTGGCGCTCGCCAACCTGAACGTCTTCGAGCAGGACAACATCCTCGGCAACGTGCGCGCCAACGAGGGCGGCTTCCGCGCGTCGCTCGAGAAGCTGCGCGACCTGCCGATCGTCGGCGACGTCCGCGGCGCCGGGTACTTCTACGGCATCGAGCTGGTCAAGGACAAGAACACCAAGGAAACGTTCAACGACGACGAGTCCGAGCGGCTACTGCGCGGGTTCCTGTCGCACGCCCTGTTCGAGGCCGGCCTGGTCTGCCGCGCCGATGACCGCGGTGACCCGGTGATCCAGCTCGCGCCGCCGCTGATCTGCACCCAGGAGCACTTCGACGAGATGGAGCAGATCCTGCGATCGGTCCTCTCGGAGGCGTGGAGCAAGATCTAACAGCGCGCGTCTCGCACTGCCGGGTACGGGCCCGGTCGTTGTACGATGCCCATAAATGAGCAAATGCCCGCCGCTTTCCCTCAGAGCGGCGGGCCTGGGCAATTCCGATATGAGGGACGCAGTGACCGCGCTGACGCTAGGCCAGCGGAAAGACAACCTCCCGGCCGAGATGACCCGGTTCATCGGCCGCCGGCGCGAACTGCCGGTCCTTGCGGCAGCCATCGAGCATGACCGGCTCGTCACGCTGCGCGGAGCGGGCGGGGTCGGCAAGAGCAGGCTCGCACTGCGTGCCGCCCGCGACGCCCGCGACGGGTTCGCCGACGGTTGCTGGCTGGCCGAGCTGTCCGCGTTGCGCACCCCCGAGCTGCTCGCGCGCACCGTCTCCAGGGCGCTCGGGCTGCCGGACGAGACGCCTGGTGACCCGCTGGACGTGCTCGCCGCCAGCCTGGCCGAACGCGAACTGCTGCTCATCCTCGACACCTGCGAGTACCTCCCCGAGGCATGCGCGGCCCTCGTTCAGGTGCTGCTTGGCGCGGCCCCCGGGCTGCGCATCCTGGCCACCAGCCGCGAGCCGCTCGGGGTGCCAGACGAGCACGCGGTGCTGATCACCCCGCTGGAGCTGCCCGCCGACGACACGCAGGCCGCCTACTGCGACGCGGTCACGCTGTTCGTCGACCGGGCGCGTGCCGTGCTGCCAGACTTCGCCGTCAGTCCAGGGCAGGCCGCGGAAGTGATCGAGCTCTGCCGACGGCTTGACGGCATCCCGCTCGCCCTTGAGCTGGCCGCCGTCCGGCTGCGCAGCATGCCCGTCGAGGAGATTCTCGCCCGGCTGAGCGACCGGCTCCGTATTCTCGGCACCGGGCGGACCGCGACCGACTGGCACCGCACACTGCGCGCCGCCGTCGCCTGGAGCTATGAGCTATGCGCGCCGGCCGAGCAGCGGCTGTGGGCGCAGCTGTCGGTATTTCCCGGCAGCTTCGGTCTCGACGCCGTCGAGGACATCGCCGGGCCCGGGTCGTCCGAGACCCTGATGCGGCTGGTGGAGAACTCGGTCGCGCGGTCGTCTCGGGCGAGTGACCGCTACTACCTGCTCGACACGGTGCGCGAGTTCGGCGCCGAGCTGCTCCGGGCCGGCGCCGAGCGGCCCGGCACCGGGCCGCTGCCCAGCACCGAGCAGCTGCGCCGCGGGCACCGCGATTACTACCTGAGCCTCGCCGAGCAGGCCAGCGCCGACTGCATGACCGCCGCGCAGACCAGCTGGCTTTCCCGGCTCGACGCGGAGACGGGCAACATCCGGGCGGCGCTCGGCTATTCATTCGGGACGCCGGGCCAGGAACGCCCTGGGCTGCTGATGACCACGCTGCTGCGGTCCTACTGGCTGATGGCCGGCCAGTTCTCCGAGGGCAGGCACTGGCACGACCTGGCGGCAGCGATCGAGGCCGGGTCACCAGAGAACGCCTGGGCGATCTACGGCGCCGGCGTGCTCGCGGCACGGCAGGGCGACCTGGAGGCCGGCGCGCCGCTGCTGGAGGCGGCCGCCGCACTGGCCGCCGGTCTCGGCGACGAGGACCTGGCCGCGCACGTCACCGATGGGCGCGGCATGGCCGCGTTCTACGCAGGGGATCTGCGGGCAGCGCTGGCGGAGCACGAGGCGGCGCTCGCCGCTTACGAGCGGCTCGGCTTCAGCGACCCGCCGGCGCTGGCCGGCTTCTTCCGACTCGCCTCGGCTTGCCTGCTCACCGGTCAGCTCGACCGGGCCGTCGCGTTGTCCGAGGAGGGCCTGCGCCGCTGCACCGAGCTGGGCGAGCAGTGGGCACGCGGCACCGCGATGTGGATGCGCGGGGCGGCCCGCTGGCTGTCCGGTGATATATCCGCCGCGATTGAGGACGCCCATGCCTGCCTGGCGATCAAGGAACCGGCGGGCGACCTGCGCATGGTCGCGATGTCGTTCGACCTGCTGGCTGGCTGCCTGGCCGCCGGGGGCGAGTTCGAACGCGTCGCAGTACTGCATGGCGCCGGGGACGCGCTATGGACGCTGCTGAACGTCCCGGCGCTCATCGGACCGGGCTACGCCGGGATCCGCGATGACGCGGCGGACATCGCCCGTGGCCGACTCGGTGAGGAACGGTTCGAGGAGCTGGCGAGCCGCGGCCACGCGTTGCCGCTGTCCGCCGTGATCGCGATCGCCAACGGCGAGGCCTCGCCCGCCGTGCCAGGCGGGGAGACTTCCCAGGACGGCGCCGGGGTCGTGCCGCTCACCAGGCGGGAGAAGGAAATCGCCAGCCTGGTGGCGGCAGGCCTCGCCAACCGGGAGATCGCCCAGCGCCTCTACCTCTCCAAGCGGACAGTCGATTCCCACCTGGAGCACATCTTCACGAAGCTCGGGCTCTCGGCGCGGACCCAGCTGGCCGGCTGGGTCCGCGCCCACGGAGAATTAACCCGCGTCCCTTAGTAGGTGAAGTTCCACAAGTTGCTCGTGCCGCCGGCCGCGACCACCTTGATCTGTTGCTTGCCGGAGCCCTGCGGGGCCACGGCGATGATCTCACTAGCGGAGACGACCTTGACGCTCGTCGCCTTCCTGCCGCCGAAGTAGACCGCGGAGACGCCGTAGAAGTTGTGGCCGTGGATGGTCACCTTCGTGCCCTTCCGGCCCTTCGCCGGCGAGATCTTCGTGATCTTCGGCGGCCCGGCGAAGATGAGCTTCTGGTAGACCTTGCAGCCGCTAATGCACGGCAGGTAGCGGACGACGACCATCTCGATCTCGTAGGTGCCGCCCTTCTCCGCCGGGATGGTCGCCTTGCACACGGAGTGCGATGAGCAATTCGCGTAAAGCTGCACGACCGACTTGGTGTTGTTGTTCTTGTTGACGTCGACGACGTCGGTCTGCGGGACCTCGAGGAACCCGCTGCCCCTGATCGTGAGGGTTACCTGCTTGCCGGCCTTCACGTACCTGGGCGAGATGCTGCTCGTGCTGACTTTGTCCACCGCTTTCGCGGCGTAGAAGTGGCACATGTTGGACGTGATGCTCGGGTTAAACGAGGACAGGCCGAACAGGCCGCTGAGCAGCGGCACGCCGAGCCCGGTGGCCATGTCATAACCCTTGGTGGCCGGGTACAGGCCGCCGGTGTAGCCGGTCGCCGTGTAGTCAGTGTTCCCGCTGGTGACGTCGTGGAGAATGCCCTCGCCGTCGAAGTAGATCAGGAAATTGCCGACGGACGCCACCCCGTACAGCCCCTCCGGCAGCAGGCCCACGGCACCGCTCTCCCAGCCCTTCGACGAGCAGTACGGAGAGGCGTCGATCAGCGCCGCCGACGCGGCCAGCAGGCCGGCCGACGCGCTCGTGCCGTACACGCCCTGCCACGCCCCGTTGTAGTAGATGACGTACGGGCTCGACCCGCTGGCGTTGGCGGAGAGGTCGGGCACCTGCCGGGCGTACCCGTTCTTGTCACCGCTCGTCTTCTTGCACTTCGCGAGCACCTTCGAGTTCTTCGAGATCAGGCCCTGGATCGCCGTGACCGACGAGAGGGTCTGGTGGAAGTCCTGGTACTCCGGCATGCAGAAGTTGGCCGAGACACCGCCGCCGCCGGCGCCCGGGTTGGCGGTGTTTCCCTTCCATGCCGTCTCGTTTGACCCTTCGGTCGCGCTTGTCATGGCGGTGCCGCCGGCCGCCAGCCCGTACGGCAGCGAAGCCGGGAATTCCACGCTGAGCGTCTTACTCGGGCTTGACGGCTCGTAGCAGCCGGTCGGCCCGTAGTCGCCCGCCGCCGACACCACGGTGATGCCCTCGGAATTGAGCTGCTGGAGCACCTTGGCGAAGGTACTGAAGATCGAGCTGTCCGAGGCTTCCAGGGACTCGCACAGCCCATAGGAGATTGACAGCACCTTGTCATGCTTCGCGTCGGCCACGTAGGACGCGATGTCGAGCAGCGAGACATCGGTGGAGGTGGCCGTCTGGTAGTCGTCGATGACGGCGTCCGGGGCGAGCCCGGCGATGTTCTCGATGTCGAGCGCGGCCTCACCGGAGCCGGCGCCGGGGGTGATCGTGCCCGATCCGACGGTCGTGTATTTCACCTGAGTGCTGATCCCGTAGCAGCTCTCGTAGGCGCTGATGTCGCTGGCCAGGTTCGGCTCGAGCTCCGCGACCGCCACGTGCACGCCCTGGCCAAGGTCGCCCATGGCGTACAGGCCGCTCATGCCGTAGTGCCCGGCGAGCTGGTCAGCCGTGTATCCGCCGGCGGCCGTGGCGTCCGAGGCGGCGGTCAGGCAGGCCTTGGGGCCGGCTGCCGCCGCCACCGCCGGGGCGGTCGGGAGGTCAGTGCGCAGTGCCGCGGGGACAGCGGCCGCGGGGGCTGCTGTGCCCCCGGCCGGTGTAGCGGGCGCGGGCCGGTCGGCCGTCTTGGCCGGGATCGGGGTCAGCTCGCTCAGGTGCTGCGGCACAATCAGGTCGTCGAGCCCGATCACGCCCTCGATGTACGGGGCGATGATCGCCGGGACCTTCGGAGCGGCGGTGTTCGCGTAGGCCACCCGGCCGCCCGCCAGTCGGTAGTTGACAAGCGTGACGCCAAACGCGTGCTCGAGCTGCGCCGCGGTGGCCGTGACCGGGATCAGCAGCCGCCCGGAGTCGACCTTCCCAGGGTTAAGACCGAGCGACCGCAGCGTGGCGGACACCTGGCCGATCTGGGTCAGGCTCAGCCCGAACGTCGGGCCGAACTGCCCCTGGCCGAGGAAGTCATGGAAGTACGGCGACTTCGGGTTGGCCAGCCCGTTGAGCAGGGCGGTGAGGCCGGCCTGGTTGCCGAGGTTGAGCCCGACGTCGACGTGGATCTTGGTCGCCGCCGGGACCGCGCCGAGCCGCACCGAGCCGGCCGGAACGGGGGCCGCGGCGCTGGACGTCAGCGCCACCGGCGCCGCCGCCGTCGCGGCTGCCGACGGTATGGCCACGGCGGCGACCGCCCCGGCCAGTGTGGTGATGGCGGCGGCGCTCGCCAGCAGTCGTGCTCTCCCCAGGCGCATGTGCTGTTCCCTCCGTGCTCGGACTGCCTATGAGGTTGTGGCTACTGAAGGTCGGAAAGTGACATGGTGGAGGTCAGGGGTCGGTGGTGTTTACTGGGCATTCCTGACTGGTGTCCTCAGGAGACGACGGTGGCCGTGCCGGCCCCGTCGACTTGGATTTCGCCCAGGCAGTTGCCGCTGGCGCCGCTCACCAGCCAGAAGTAACCGGTGTGGGTGCTGACCCCCGCTGAGCTGTGCGCCGCCACGCTGCCAGCGCCCACGTACGAGCCGCTTGTCGAGTAGTAGGCGATCGAGATGGCGGCGTTACTGTCGTTGACGAAGCTGTAGGAGGTCGGCGAGCCCGGGCTCGACGACTCGGGTCCCGTGCAGCCGTAGTTGGCGGCACCGGATGCTCCGCCCCATGCCTGTGTCGCCGGAGGCGGCGGCGCGGTCGTGTGAGTCGGCGGCGGCTGGGTGTGGGCAGGTGGCGGTGTCGTTGGCGGCGGCGTGACAACCGTCGACGCGCTGGTGGCCGGCGCGGTCGGGGCAGTGTTCGCCGCCGGGCTGGTCGGCGTTGCCCTCGATTTGTGCCCGGCCGGCTTGGCCGAGGGCTTCTTCGTGGGCTTCTTGGTGGCGGCCGGCTTGCTTGCCGTCGCGGTGGCCCGATGTGTGGCGCTGTGCGAAACAGACGCGCTCGTGGACACGTCGATCGTGGGAGTCGGACCGCCGCTCGCCTTGCCCGTCCCGCCACCTGACAGGCCGATGCCGGCACCCACGCCAATGCCGGCCAGGATGACGATCGCCGCGGCGGCCGCGAGGATCAGCCGCCGCCGCGGCGACGGGTTCACCGGGCCGCCGGGACCGCCTGCCACCGGCCCAGGCCCGCCGGTCGCCGCTCCGCCGGCCGCACCGCCCTGCGCAGGACCTCCGACCACGGGGCCTCCGCCCACGGGGCCGACGCCCACGGGGACTCCGACCACGGGGCCCCCGACCGCGGGACCCTCGACCACGGGAGCGTCACCGGACGGGCCCACCGGGGCCAGGCCGATCGTGGCCAGACCGCCGACGTCGGCCGCCAGCGCGGCCGGGACGAAGGTGAGGTCGTGCTGGTCGCCGGCGCCGGGAGTGCCCGCAAGATCGGCGACTGGCGCGACCGCTGGCGGCGCCGCGGAGGCATCGGCCGCGGCGGCGGCTCCGGCAGCCGCGCCGGCCAATCCGGCAGCCGCGCCGGCCAACCCGGCGGCCGCACCGGCGGCTTCGGCCCGGGTTTCCTGCGCACCGCCGCCAGCGACCGCGGCCACGTCCCGGCCAGCGAGTGCGGGTCCGGGCAAGTCAGCTTTGGCAAGATCGGCTGGAGCCAGATCGGCCTCGGCCAGGCCGGCACCGGTCGCGCCGGCACCGGCGATCGCGGCGCTGGCGACGCCGGCCTCGGCGAGGCCGGGCGCGTCAACGGCAGAGGCGGCCTCGACGCCGGCCGGCGTCAGCGGGATCCCGGCAGACTCGGCCGACCCGCCGGAGGCGGCTTCGGCATCGGGAGCTTCCGCTTCTTCCGCCCCCGCAAGCCCGTCCGCGCCCGCGATCCCCGCACCAGCGATCCCCGCACCAGCGAGTCCTGCACCGGCGAGCTCTCCACCAGCGAGTCCCGCACCGGCGAGCTCAGCCGCCGCGGCCGCGGGGCGCGCGGGGGTGTCCGTGACGGGCGCCGCGCTATCAGACGAGCTGCCGGTCGCGCCGCTGGCGTCCGAGGTCGCGCCGGACGCCGCGTTAGCGTCCGAGGACGTTGCGGCCGGCTGCGACGGGGTGGCCGGTGTCTGCGCGGTCGGTACGTAGCGGGCGATCTGCGAGGTGACCGAGTCGGGGAGCCACTCGGGGGTAACCACGCCGACGCCCGCCCCGAGCGCGTCGAGTTCGGTGAGCAGTTCACCCGGGGTCGGCCGCCCGGCCGGGTCCTTGATCAGGCAGCGCTCAATCAGCGGCCGGATCAGTTCCGGTACCCGCGTCAGGTCGGGGTCACGGCTGACCACGCGGAACATCAACGCTGGCGTGGGGCCGGTGCCGAATGGCCCCAGGCCGGTCAGCGCATAAGTGAGCACCCCGCCAAGGCTGAAGATGTCGCTCGCTGGCCCCACCTCCACGCCCTCCGCTTGCTCGGGCGAGAGGTAGCCGGGCGAGCCCATGACCATCCCGGTCTGGGTGAGCATGGACGCTTCGCGCGCCTTGGAGATGCCGAAGTCGATCACCCGTGGCCCGTCGGCCGCGAGCAGCACGTTGGATGGTTTCAGGTCGCGGTGGATCACGCCGGCCGCGTGGATCGCCTGGAGCCCCTCCGCGAGGCCCGCCGCCAGCTGGAGTACGGTCGCGGCCGGAAGTGGTCCGGCGGTCTCGACCGCCTCATATAGCGACTCGCCAGGTACGTATGCGGTGGCGAACCATGGCGTGGGGCAATTGGTGTCCGCATCCACCACGAGGGCGGTGAACATTCCGCTGACGCCCCGCGCCGAAGCGACCTCGCGGGTGAATCTGGCCCGGAATCCCGGCTCGTTGGCGTACTCCGGCCGGATGACTTTGACCGCCACCTGCCGGCCGCCGGGCGACCGGGCTAGGTAAACCACGCCCATACCGCCCTGGCCCAGCCGGCCGAGCAGCCGGTACGGCCCGACTTCCTTGGGGTCGCCAGGCAGCAGATTGGTAATCACCAGGTCACCCCTGAATTGAGGGCCAGCATTTCCCCGTAGCGCCCGCACATGTCAAACCCGTCCCCATATTGAAATATATGTATGCGAGGCCTTATCCGCCCTTAGGCAAGGTTGTACCACAATTGCCGTGGGCGGAACGAGAGTCGACCCCGCATCAGTGCGGGGTGGCTTTCGAACGGGAACGAAACGGCTAAAACGACAGCATTACACCGAAACGGGCAGTCATTAAGCATGCGTTAAATGACCGTCTATCAGCCGTTAACCCTGGGCTGCTCCCAACAGTCACTCCCGTGACTTTCGCTTGCTCTCGCAGGGCGCAATCAGGCCATCTACCAATATTCATCAAGATCGGGGGGCGCTACCTTCCCGCACGTCACCGGACGTTTACCCCCGCACGGCAAAGTCTGCGCATGTCAGATGATGCGGGGTCCGGCTTGTCTAGGCGACAGATGCTTGCCGCCTCGGGCACTGGGCTACTCGCCGCTACCGCCACCGAGGGTCCCGCGCGCGCCGCGATGCGCGGGCGGACCACGCTGGCGGACGGCACGCCGGAGCAGGTCCACCTCACCTGGGGTGATGACCCCGCCCGGTCCGTCGTGATCTCGTGGGTGTCCCCCGGCCAGGCACTGCATCCCCGCGTCAAGATCGGACAGCGCGTCATCCACGCGGCTGAGCAGATGTACACCGACGTGCTCAGCGGCGAGGCCATCTGGACGTACCACGCACGGGTCGGCCGGCTTCGTCCTGGCGCCACCTACGGGTACGCGGTCACCGCGGACAACGACGGCAACGCGGCCGACCCGTTCAGCGCGACGTTCACGACGGCGCCTGACGGGCGGGCCTCCTTCCGGTTCACCAGCTTCGGCGACCTGGCCACGCCCAACCCGCGCTGGGTGAACTCCTACGGCCAAGCCGCCTACGCGGTCGGGGCGGTAGAGACCTTCCAGCCGCTGTTCCACTTGCTCAACGGGGACCTCGCCTACGCGGACCTGAATCCGGCGACCCAACCGGAGGTGTGGCGGGACTTCGGCAGGAACGCGCAGGCGTCGGCGGCGCACCGGCCATGGATGCCGGTGCCCGGGAACCACGAGCTCGAGCTCGGCAATGACGCGGACGGGCTCGCGGCCTACCTGGCCAGGTACGCACTGCCCGGCAACGGGTCCGGGCGGTTCGAGGGTTACTGGTACTCGTTCCGGATCGGCACCGCCGTCTTCATCTGCCTGAGCGGTGATGACATCGCCTTCCAGGACGCGGGGGCGTTCGTGGCCGGCCCGGAGCCGCTGGTGCCCGGCGCCGACGGCGCCGAGCCGGTACCGGCCGGCACCTCCCGGTACGTGCGCGGCTACTCGGGCGGCGCGCAGACCGAGTGGCTCGAGGCGACACTCAAGGCGGCCCGCCGCGACACAGGAGTCGACTGGGTCGTTGTGCAGGTCCACCAGTGCGCATGCTCGTCCGCCCGCGACGGCAACGGCTCCGACCTGGGCGTCCGGGAGGAATGGCTGCCGCTGTTCGACCAGTACGAGGTGGACCTGGTGCTGTCCGGGCACGCACACGGGTACGAACGCTCATTCCCGGTGCGCGGCTTCGACGCCGCGGCCGGCAAAGACGCAGCCACCGGGACGCCAACCGAGACCCGCCGCCCGCATCCGGTGACCACCGCGGACAGCGGCATATTCGACACCAGCCAGGGCACCATCCACCTGGTGCTGGGCTGCGGCGGTTCGCTGCCCGGCTCCGATGGCCGCGCCGCCGGCCGGGACCAGGCCGGCCCCGGCTCGGCCGGCCCGGGCTCGGCCGACCAGAGCTCCGCCGACCCCAGCTCTACTGACACCATGGGCGGCACCCCGTTGGCGATGGTGTTCACCCGGCCCAACCACCCAGTTCCCGCGGGAGTCCCATCCGGTCCGCAGGGGGCCTGGATCCGGCCGGCGGCGGACGCGGTGGAGCCCGCGATCTGGTCCGCGCGACGTGACACCTCGACCTGGTACGGGATCGCGGTCTTCGACGTCAACCCGGGCACCGAGGCCGGCGGGCAGACGTCGATCACCGTCAGCTACTACCACGCGCTCGGGGCCGGCCCGGCGGGCTCGCCGACCGGCGACTACACGCTCTTCGAGACCTTCACGCTCGTCCGGCCCCGTTCCGACGGACGGCGCTGGCACGCCAGGCAGGCGACGCTCTTCTAGCAAGACGCGGATCGTCTCGGGCGTCACGGGTCATGAACGACCGGTAACGCGGGTCCGATACGGTCGTGCCATGGCTGCTGTTGACGCTGTGGTGGTTGGTGCCGGAGTGGTCGGGCTGACGACCGCGATCAGTCTGGCCGAGGCAGGGCTCGCGACCCGGATCGTTGCGGCCGAGCCGCCCTCGCGCGTGACGTCGGCCGCAGCGGGCGCAATCTGGGGGCCGGTCCGGTGCGGGCCGGCCGACCGCTGCTACGAGTGGGCGCGTACCGGGCTGGACGTGCTCGGCGCGCTAACCGAGGAGCCATCGGCCGGTGTTCACCAGCTATCCGGGCGCGAGCTTTCCGCCACCGGCGCGACCCCGCCCGGCTGGCTGAACCTGCTGCCCGGCACGCGGCTGCTCGGTCAGGACGAGCTTCCCGGCGGCTATACCTCCGGGTGGGCCTACACGGCGCCCGTCGTGAACATGCCGGCCTACCTGGAGTACCTGCTGGGGTGGTTCGAGGATCTTGGCGGCCGGGTCGGCTACGAGACCGTCGCGTCGCTCTCCGGTCTCGACGCGCCGGTCGTGGTCAACTGCACCGGGATCGGCGCGCGCTCACTCGTGCCCGACGAGACCGTGGTGCCGGTCCGCGGACAGGTCGTGGTGGCGGAAAACCCGGGCATCACCGAGTTCTACCTCGACCACGGGGACGGCGGCGCCGACTACGTGTACCTGATCCCGCACGCCGACCTGGTCGTCCTCGGCGGGACGGCGCACGAGGGCGCGGCCGACTGGGCGCCTCGGCCGGAGGTGTCGCAGCGCATCCTGCGGGACACCGCCGCTGCTTTCCCGCGGCTGCGCAGCGCACGGGTGGTTACGGAGCGGGTCGGCCTGCGGCCCGTCCGTCCGGAAGTGCGCCTCGAGCTGGACGAGTTCCCCGGCGGCGTCGGCGTCCCGGCGGGACGGGTGCTCTGGCACAACTACGGCCACGGCGGCGCGGGCGTCACCCTGTCCTGGGGCTGCGCCCGCGAGCTAACCGAGGCGGTCCTGGCTGGCCATGTCCCCGCGCAAGACGTGGGATAGCGAGACAGGCGGGTGCCGCGTTCCCCCGCCTCCGCTGCCCGCGGCGATGAGCGAGGCGGGGACGGGGGAACCCGCGGTTCGTTCCGGATAAGGGGGTCTGAACCAGCGGCAAACCCGCACTCCCTTGACTACGGGACGGCGGGCCTGGCGGGGGTTGTCTCCTGCGCGGGCATGGAGTTGCTGGCGGGGATGGGGTAGGCGATGCCGACGTCCAGGGTGCCGGTGAGGGCATTGAGGACCGCTTCTTCGACCACGGTGAGGTTGGAGCCGATCGAGGTCGACGGGAGCGACGGGACGGCCGTGACCGGTGGGGCGGTCAGGTTCAGGGCGCCGGTGAAGTCACCGGTGGCGGAGCGGCGCCAGGATGACAGGTTGGGCACCGTGACACCGAACCGGGTCTCGGCCAAGCGCAGCGTGGAGGTATGGTCGAGCGGCCCGGAGTACTTGTAGCCGCCGGCCGAGAACGGGGAGATGACCAGGGCGGGAGTGCGGAATCCGAGGCCGATCGGGCCGGCGATGCCGCCCGCGGAACTCGGCAGCTTGGTCAGGTACTCCCCCGCCGTGCCCGCCGGGGCGGTGGGCGGCGGCACGTGGTCGAAGAACCCGCCGTTCTCGTCGTAGTTGACGATGAACACCGTCTGCGCCCAGACCTCGGGGTTGGAGATCAAGATGGACAGGATCTGCTGTACCAGGTACTCGCCCCACTCCGGCGGCGCGGCGGGATGCTCGCACTCGGCGAGCGGCGGGACGATCCACGAGACAGACGGGAGCGTGCCGTTCTTCACGTCATCGGAGAAGCTGTCCGGGTAGCTCGGCGTGATGCCGCGGGCGATCAGCTCGAGGCCGGTGATGCTGAAGATATTGGTGTAGTTCTTGAAGTACGACAGCACGCCAAGACCGAGGATGCCGGTGGGATCGTTGTAGACCTTCCAGCTGACGCCCGCCTTGAGCAGCGCCTCCGGGTAGGTCTCCCAGTTCAGCGCGCCGGTCATCCCGACCCGGTCGGACGCGGTGGTGATGACCGGGCCGCCGTGCGCGCCGGCGGGGTCGATCGACGCGGAGATGGCCATCAGCCGGTTCGGGTCGGTCGGGCCGAGCACCGAGCAGAAGTAGTCGTCGCAGATGGTGAACGCGTCCGCGAGGGCGTAGTAGAAGGACAGCTCGGACCGGGTGAAGTAGCCCATCGTCACCGGGCCGTTGGTGTCGCCGTCGGCAGCCAGGTGAGCGGTTATGAACGAGTCGAGCTTGCCGCCGTTCCAGCTCTTGTGCTGGGTGACCCAGTCGTGGGCGATGTCGTTGGTGGTCTCGCCGTCCTCCGACGGGGGGTCATTCAGCAGGTTGAAAGGCTGGAGGTAGCCGCTGCTGCTGGGTCCCGTGCCCGGCTGATAGCCGTACTGATCGAAGATGGGGGTGCCGTTGCCGTTGAGCAGCACGTTGGGGTCGGAGAAGCCCCTGACGCCGGAGATGGTGCCGAAGTAGTGGTCGAAACTGCGGTTTTCCTGCATCAGGATGACGATGTGCTTGATGTCGCTCAGCGACGCGGCCCCGGTGGCGCTGCTGGCTTCCACCACCTTGTCGATCAGCCGGGCCTGCTCGTCTGAGATTTTTCCCGAACGAAGCCTGGACCCCGCCGCGGCCCCGATGGCCGCGGCGGCGCCGCCGACCATGAAGCTGCGCCTGGTGGTCCGGAATCTGCGGGACTTCGGGTTCTCGTTTCGGTCGCCGGCGTCTGCTGGCGTGTCTTGGCCTGGCGTGTCCTGTGCTGGCTTGTCGTTTCCTGGCTCTTCGTGCTCGCTCACGTGCCGTCTCCTGGGGGTGTCGCCGGTCGATTTCGGGGGAATCGGTCGATCTGTGCTGGAGTCGGTTGATGCACATACCGCTGGCTAGCGGTGCACCGAGCGTAGGAGCGGCATCTGGCCGTCAGCTAGCCGATTGCTGACCGGCGGGTAACTTACGGCGGAACAGGAACCCGGCGACTCGGTCACCTTCGACGGCGGGTAGCCGACTTCGCGCCCTGCCAGCGGGACTGTGCTGCCCCGCAGTGGCCAGGGACCGGCTGACCTCAGCTGTCGAGGTGCTAGCTGCCGTCGCGGAGGTCGGCGGGAGCGCCAGGCTTGTACGTGACGGCGTCGAAGATCGCGGTGCAGCCGTGGCCCTGTGGTGACTGCGCGAGGAAGCCGATTCGGGCGCCGGAGGCCTCACCGAGGGTGAAGTAGCGCAGCAGCCGCCAGTACGTGCCGTTCTCCGAGGCGTGGAATGCCCACGCTCTGCCCGACCGGGTGACGCGCAGCCAGAGCGGGCCGCCGGCGGTTTCGAACGAGTTGCTGTCGTCCGACGTGCCGTGGGTGACCACCGTGACGGCGGTTGGCTTGTGCTGCGGGGAGTACTCGTAGCAGAGCTTGGCCCAGCGACGCTCGCTGAGGTACAGCAGCATCACGCCGGCGTCGAAGGTGCTGCCGAATCCGACCGTGACCCGGGCCGACAGGGTGAAGTCCGCCTCGCCAGGTAGCCCGGTGAAGCGGCCCGCGTCCGGGCGGGCGCCCTCGTCACCAGCGGGATCGATGAACATGTCGGACTTCGGACCGGAGGTAAGCGTCAGCGTTCCGGCGCTGATGCTTGCCTGGCACGCCGGGCTGCCCGACGGGGTCAGCGGGAAGGGCAGTCCCGGAAGGTGCAAATCGGTCACGATGGCAGTCTGCCATGAACCCGCGGGTGCAGGTGGATGCGGTGCCCGCGACACGCGCCGGCGGAGCGTTCGCTACCGCGGCGGGTCTGTCTAACCCCTCCCCTGGCATTTCAGGGATGTCTGCTCAGCGAGCGTCCCGCCGACGTTGCGTAGCTATCCGTACGGAATGTATGGTCATTCCATAAGTTTCTACTTATAAAAGGAGGCAGGATGTCCTTCGATCCCCTGGCCACGGCCAGTCTGGTGAGCCGCGAGGTACGCAGCGGCTCCCGCGGCGGGGCAGCGACGAGGATCGTCGTCGCGCGCCGGACGTACCGCGCAGAGCAGGCCGATCTGTGGGATGCCCTGACGAATCCTGACCGGATTCCCAGGTGGTTCCTGCCGGTACGCGGCGATCTCAGGCTGGGCGGCCGGTACCAGCTCGAGGGCAATGCCGGCGGTGTCATCGAGCACTGCAAGGAGCCAGAGTCGTTTGCGGTGACCTGGGAGTATGGCGGGACGCTCTCGTGGGTGGACGTCACACTCACGCCGGACGGCGAGCGCACCACACTGGAGCTTGCCCACGAGGCGCCCGTAGACCCCGATCGGTGGGAACAGTTCGGCCCCAGTGCGGTGGGCATCGGCTGGGATCTTTCCCTGATGAGCCTTGGCCTCCACCTCGACAGCGGTGCACCCCGCGACCCGGAAAAGGCAGCGACATTCCCCTCCTCGCCGGACGGCGTGGCCTTCATCCGGGCGAGTGCTGCGCGGTGGGCCGAGGCGGCCATAGCGGACGGCGACGAGGCTGGTGCGGCACAGCAAGCCGCCGCGCGCACAGTGGCCTTTTACACCACCCCGCCCGCGGCACCGACCGGCAACGCGGCCGACTAGGTGCACGGGGTCTTCGAGGCTCTCGGCGACCCGGTCCGCCGGCTCATCCTGGAGCTGCTCGCTACTGAGGAGCAGTCCACGGGTTCGCTCGTCGCGGCATTGCAGTCCCGGATGCCAATCTCACAGCCCGCGGTCTCGCAGCACCTCAAGGTGCTGCGAGGGGCCAGCCTGGTACACGCGCGCGCCGACGGCACCCGCCGGATCTACGCACTGGATCACGCCGGGCTCAACGCCGCCCAGGCATGGCTGGCCCGGCTGGCCGATCCGCTCGAGCCATTCACCCAGCCCCTGGACGCGCTAGCCACCGAACTCGCCCGCGGCCGGCGGGCTCAGCGAACCGCTCATGGGGCGCAGTCCCCAGTGCCGCGGTCCGGAGCGCAAGACAGCCGGACCGCCTGACGACGCTGCCAGTTCACGGGATCGCCTGAGGCCAGAGGGCACGCGGGCGCCCTCGTCACCAGCGGGACCGCGGCGGGCCTGCCTCGATCCGGCGGCGGAGCTCCGCTAGGCCGCCGGCACCGCGTTCGATGGTCCACCAGCTCTCGATCCACCAGGTGGCGCCGCCGTCTTCCCAGGCGCGAGGGTCCGGCGGGTCGAGCTGGATGAACTCGCCGGTGCTGTCTCCCTCGATGATCACGTCGTAGCCGTCGGCGGGCAGCCCGGCGGCGGCGCGCAGCGCCTTGACCTCGGCCACGACCTCCGCGAGCTCGGCTGGCCCGGTGAATTGGCGGTGGCCGTTGTCCCCGAGGACCGAGGGCAGCAGTCCGTCCCAGCGTGCGGCCCGCTCAAGCGACGGCTGCCGGGTGCGGCCGCCGACCTTGGCTCCCACGAGCCAGACCGGCGGCCTCGGGCGCTGCGCTGGCGGCGCCGGGACCATGTGGTCGGTGGGTTTCACGCTGTAGTGCTTGCCGTCGTAGCTGAACGGCTGCCCGCGCATCAGCCCGTCGTAGATGGTCAGGCACTCGTCCAGCTTCTCGGCCCGGGCCTTGCGGCCCTCGTCGGCCTCGAATGCCGTCCAGCCCTCATGGATCGCACCGAGCCCGACGGACATGACAACCCGGCCGTTGCTCAGCCGGTCGACAGTCCCGACGGCGGAGGCGAGGTCCCACGGCCGCCACCGCGACGCGGGGGTCAGCAGCGTGCCGAGCCTGACCCGCTCCGTCGTCATGGCGGCCGCGCCAAGAACAACCCAGGCGGACTCGCCCCAGACCGCCTCCCAGGTGAAGACCCCGTCCCAGTCATGCCGCTCGCCAAGGGCGGCCAGCTCGGCGAACTCGCGGGCATCCGCGAATGGCACCACGAACCCGAATCGCATGCGACGACCCTAACCCGCTCCCCCGACATTCCGGGGATGGCTCTGCGCCGTCAGAGGTCGGCCTCCGCTAGCACGACACCGGGGGCAAAGGTGGTGATGGCGAGCTGGAGCCGGCGGCGGTCAAGCTTCCACATGCTGACCACGCGTGCTGCCCCGGCGGCGACGCCAGGCGGCGACATGTAGGCCGGCTTGTCCATTCGCCCGCCCGGCGCAACGGAATCGAGCGCCGGTAACCGATCGGACAGATGTCCGGTGGGCTGGGTCCGCTGTAGTTTTCACCCGATGCTCGCCGAGCGTTGCTGGTTCGCCGCGGACAGCTAGTGCTAGCCTTGCGGCGACCTCATGGGCGGGGGACGCTCAGCGAGACGAGGAGCGTACATCGTGACCGAAGAAGAAGTCCTGGCGAACCTGATTGCGGCCGAGGGGCTAGAGATGGCGCTAATCATGATGGCAGGGTCGACTGCCATAGCCGCCATGGGGGACGCTGCACAGCTGTCGAAGTAACGCGGCTGCTCGGGCTCGCGGCGGTCAGGCGGTCAGGCGCGCAAGACAGCCTGACCGCCTGACCGTTCGTTTACCGGTAGCGACCCTTCCAGGATCAAGGGGCCCTCCGAGATTTTCTCCCGGCCGCTGTCGAATCCCGGGGACTAAGTTCGACAACACGGTGACTGCCGAGACAGTGGTGCAGGAGGACGAGATGAAGTACATCGCTTTGCTGTACGGCGAGCCGAACGCCGGTCCGGCGCCGGGCACGCCCGAGTTCATGACGATGCTGGACGAGTATCAGTCCGCGACCGCGGCGATGGCCGATGCCGGGGTGCTGCTCGACAGCAGCCCGCTCGGGCCGTCGCAGACCGCGACCGTGGTCCGGGTCCGCGACGGTGAGACGCACCTGAGCGACGGTCCGTTCGCCGAGATCAAGGAGCAGCTCGGCGGCTATTACATCCTGGACTGCGAGGACCTCGACACGGCGGTGCGGTACGTGGCGACGATCCCGGCGGCCAAGTACGGGTCGGTCGAGGTCCGGCCGGTGATGGTGATGCCAGGCTGAGCGAGGACATCGAGCGGGCCCTGCGCGCCGCATGGTGGCCCGCGACCGCGGCGGTGGCCCGGCTCTCGGGTGATCTGTCGCTGGCCGAGGACTGCGCGCAAGAGGCGTGCGCCGCGGCCGTGACGCAGTGGCCGCGCGATGGACTGCCGGCCAATCCCGGCGGCTGGGTCGTGGCGGTGGCGCGGCGCCGCGCGCTGGACTTCTTGCGTCGCGAGAGCGCGCGCGCCGGGAAGGAACGCGAAGCCGTGCAGGAGTGGACCGCGGGCGACCCTGACGACAGCGCCGTCGCCGATGACGACCAGCTGGCGCTGCTGTTCGCGTGCTGCCACCCCGCACTGGACCCGGCGACCCGGGTGCCACTGACCTTGCGGGTGGTGTGCGGGCTGCCGACGGCGTCCATCGCGCGGCTGCTGCTGCTATCTGAGCCGACCGTCGCACAGCGGATCGTGCGGGCAAAGCGGAAGATCCGCGACGCTGGTATCCGGCTGCGCGTGCCCGATCCGGAAGAGCGGCCGGCCCGGCTGGCCTCGGTACTGCGCGCCATCTACCTCACGTTCACCGAGGGACACTCGCCGCACGGAGGCAGCGCTGTCGTCCGTGACGACCTGTGCGAGGAGGCGCTGCGCCTCGCCACCGGCCTGCACCGGCTGCTGCCGGGAGAGCCTGAGGTCACCGGGCTGCTCGCGCTCATTCTGCTGACCAGCGCCCGCAGCGCGGCAAGGGCTGACGAGGACGGCGCGCTGGTCTTGCTCGCTGACCAGGACCGCGGCCGGTGGGACCAGGATAGGCTCGACGAGGGAAGGTCGCTGGTTGAGACGGCGCTCGCCCAGCATCATCCCGGGCCCTACCAGCTGCAGGCCGCCATAGCGGCCTGCCACGCCGATGCGGCGACCGCTGCCGACACAGACTGGCGGCAGATCGCCGCGCTGTACAGCGAGCTGCTCCGGTTCGACCCGTCACCGGTCATCGAGGCAAACCGCGCCACCGCCGTCGCCTACGCCGAAGGCCCGGCGGCCGGGCTGGCCATCCTCGACACGCTCGCCGCCAGCTCCCGGCTCGCCCGCTGGCCGCAGCTGCACATCGCGCGCGGCGCGCTGCTCGCCCAGTGCGGCCGTCACGAGGAAGCCATCGCCGCCTACCGCGACGCCCTCGCGCTCGAGCCGGCCGAACCGGTCCGCCAGCACATCACCAGCCAGATCGCGGCGCTAGCCGAGCGCGGCGGGTGAAATACCTAAGTTGACCGACATATCCGGCCAAGCCGGGTGCGCAACAGGATGAGCAGCCGGCGGCACCGCGGTCTAAGGTGGGGCGTAGACGGGCGAGCCATGAGGCGTTGAAAGGCGGTACCGGTGAAGCTGCCTTACGTTGAGTACGAGGCGCCCACGACTGTTGCTGAAGCTGTCGGCCTGCTGGCTGAGCACGACGACGAGGCGAGCGTGCTCGCCGGAGGCCAGAGCCTGATCCCGCTGCTGGCGCTTCGGCTGGCCCGGCCCACGGTGCTCGTCGACATCAACGGCCTGGCTGAGCTGTCCGGGGTGTCGGTGAGCAATGGCTGGGTGGCTATCGGCGCGATAACGCGCGAGTACGTGGCCGAGGAATCCCAGGCAATCGCCGATTCCGTGCCTTTGCTGGCGGCCGCGTTGCCGCTGATCGGCCACGAGGCGATTCGCAGCCGCGGAACGATCGGAGGCAGCCTGGCGCACGCCGATCCGGCCGCCGAACTGCCGGCGGTCGCCCGGGCCCTGGATGCCGAGTTCGTGGTGCGGAGCAGGGCGGGCGAGCGGGTCGTCCCCGCCGCGGAATGGTTCGAGGGTTACCTGGCGACAGCACGCCATCCGGACGAGCTCTTGACCGAGGTCCGCTTCCCGGCAGCACGACCGGGCACCGGTGCTGCCTTCGAGGAGGTCGCCAGGCGCCATGGTGACTTCGCCATCGTTGGCCTGGCGGCCTCACTGACGCTTACCGGCGAGGTGATCAGCGACGCCCGGCTCGCGTTTTCCGGCATCGCCGACGTGCCAGTCCGGGCAACGGCCGCGGAGGATCTGCTGTCCGGCCAGCGGCCATCGCCGGAACTGTTCGAGGAGGCGGCCCGCCGGGCGACCGCCGATATCGATCCGCCTTCCGACCTGCACGGGCCATCGGAGTACCGGAAGAAAATAGCGGCAACCCTGGTCCGTCGCGGGTTGCAGGCGGCCGCTGACAACGCCCACGGGAGGCAGTGACCGATGGTGGATATCACCCTGCGGGTGAACGGTGCAACCCGCACCAGCTCGGTGGAAGCGCGCAAGACGCTGTCGGACTTCCTGCGAGATGACCTCGATCTCACCGGAACGCACGTCGGCTGCGAGCACGGGGTCTGCGGTGCCTGCACTGTCATCGTCGACGGCCGGGCGGTGCGCTCGTGCCTGATGCTGGCTGTCCAGGCCGCAGGCAGCGAGATCACCACGATCGAGGGGCTAGCGCCGGATGGGGCCCTCGGCCCGCTGCAGCAGGCGATGTGGGACTCGCATAGCTTCCAGTGCGGATTCTGCACGCCCGGGTTCGTCATGCAGGCCTCCGCATTCCTCAGCGCCCACCCGGACGCCGGCGAGCAGGAGATCCGCGAAGCACTGTCCGGCAACATCTGCCGCTGCACCGGGTACCAGAGCATCATCGATGGCGTCCTGCTGGCCGCCCAGCGCACCAGGGAAACACAGGCAGCAGGGAATGCTGATCTAGCAAGCTGATCTAGGGAGCACGATGACTCAGATTGCCGCCCAGCGCTACACCGGCGCCAGCGTCAAGCGCTCGGAGGACCCGCGCATCCTGACTGGCGGCGGGCAGTACATCGCCGACCTTAAGCTGCCGGGGATGCTGCACGCGGCGTTCGTGCGCTCGCCAATGGCCCACGCTCGGGTGCTCGCGGTGGATGCCTCGGCCGCCCGGGACTTGCCCGGCGTCGTCGCGGTACTCACCGGAGCGGACCTGGAGGCGGTGACGATCCGCGGGCAGGACCCGCTGTTCGCGATGATGGGCGGCGGCGGGCCGATGCCCGACTACAGCCTGCTGGCGACGGACAAGGTGCGCTTCGCCGGCGACCCGGTGGCGATTGTAGTCGCCGAGAGCCGGTACCTGGCCGAGGACGGCTGCGAGCTGGTCGAAGTCGACTACGAAGACCTGCCCCCGGTCGTGAGCGCGGCCTTCGCCCTCGACGCGGGCAGCCCGCCGGTGTTCGCCAACCTGGGCAACAACATCATCGGCCCGCACCGTCGCAGCGAGTTCGGCGATGTGGCCGGCACGTTCGCGGGCGCGGACCGGGTCGCCGAGTTCCGGATCGACGTGCACCGCCACCAGAACGTGCCCATGGAGGGACGCGGTGTCGTGGCGAACTACGACGCCGGCTCAGGCACGATGACGTTCCACGCGGCAACTCAGAGCGTCCACATCACCCGGATGGGCATCGCCATGCGCCTCGGCATGGAGCCGGACAAGGTGCGCGTCCTGGCCGGTGATATCGGCGGCTCGTTCGGCCTGAAGATGGGTGCCTCCCGCGAGGAACTCGCCGTCGCGGCGGCTTCACGCGCTGTCGGACGGCCGGTCAAGTGGATCGAGGACCGCGGCGAGAACCTCAGCGCGTCCGGGCAGGCGCGGGAGGAGTACTTCGACGTCCGGGCGGCGGTCAGCAAGGACGGTGACCTGCTCGGACTCGACGTGAAGATGGTGATCGACAACGGCGCGTACCCGGTCATGGCCACGATGGTGCCGAACATCATCCAGATGATGATGCCCGGGCCGTACAAGATGTCGGCCCTGGGCTTCGAGTCAACCGCGGTCACCACCAACAAGGCGTCGTACATCGCCTATCGCGGCCCGTGGGCGTCCGAGACGTTCGTCCGGGAACGCGTCCTCGACCTGCTTGCGAAGGACCTCGGCCTCGACCCGCTCGAGATCCGGCTGCGGAACGTCGCCCCGCGCACCGACCCGCCGCTCACCATGGTCACCGGGCGTCCGCTGGTCGGCGTCACCACGAAGGAGTCGCTGGAGCGCATCGGCCAGCTGGTCGACATCCCGGCCTTCCGGCGCCGCCAGGCCGAAGAACGCGCTCGTGGCCGTTACCTGGGCATTGGCGTGGCGACCTTCATCGAAGGTGCTCCCGGGCCGCGCGCACCCGGAGGGCCCAGCGACGGCCCGATGGGCCTGGAGCACATGCGGCTGCGTCTTGCGGAAGACGGCATCGTGACGCTGTTCACCGGCCAGATGCCGCACGGGCAGAGTCACCAGACCACCCTCGCCCAGATCGCCGCCGACGAGTTCGGCGTGCCGTTCGAGCAGGTCCGCGTGGTCGTCGGCGACAGTGACGCGGTGCCGTTCGGAATGACGGGCGGCAGCCGGTCAGCCACCATGACCGGAGGCGTCGCGCTGCACGGCGCCCGGCAGCTCAAGGCCAAGGTGCTCGATTTCGCGTCGCTCCTCATCGAAGCCAGCGCCCGGGACCTGGAGATCAGCGATGGCCAGATCTTCGTGCGCGGTGACCCCGACAGCGCGATCGGTGTGGCCGAGGTCGCGCGGCGGGCCGCTTCGGGGCAGTTCGACGGCGATGCCGACGCCGACCTCGAAGTTCAGGCGTCGTTCGACGGCGGCGACAGCGGCTGGTCGGGCGGCAGCCATTGCGCCATCGTCGAAGTCGACGTGGAGACCGGCCTGGTGAGGATCGAGCGGTACGTCGCGGCGGAGGACTGCGGCGCGCTCATCAACCCCGCTGTCGTCGAGGGCCAGATCCGGGGCGGCATCGCGCAGGGCATCGGCGCTGTGCTGCTCGAGCGATCTGCCTACGACCAGGACGGCAACTTCCAGTCAGCGACCTTCATGGACTACCTGCTGCCAACCGCCTGCGACGTTCCCCGGATCGAGATAGAGCACCTGCAGACCGTGCCGCTGGACGCTGACGTCAACTTCCGCGGCGTGGGCGAGGGTGGCATGATCATCGCGCCGCCAACGCTGGTCAATGCGATCGAGGACGCCCTCGCGCCGTTCGGGGTGCGGATCTACGAGCAGCACCTGCCTCCGGCGCGCATCCTCGAGCTGATAGCGGACGCCGGCGTCTAGACGAGGGCGCCGGTTAGCCACCAGCCACGTCGCTGGCATCACGTCGCACGCTAGGACGATCATTGGATCATGACGGACTGGATTGGGCGGCCCGCTGCCGAGATCGCGGCGGCGGTCAGGGCCGGTGAGGTCACGGCGAGCGAAGTCGCCGCCGCGCATGTCGAGCGGATCTCCCAGCTGAACGCGGAACTGGGGGCGTTCGTCCGGGTCAGGGTGGCGGAGGCAGCGGCCGATGCCGCGACGGTCGACGAGCGGGCCGACCGGGCCCGGCTGCCGCTGGCCGGAGTTCCCGTCGCGGTCAAGGACTGCGTGGCGGTCGCGGGCGAGCCAATGCGCTACGGGAGCGGCGCGCGTCCCGCCGTACCGCAGGTCGCGGACCACCCGGTGGTCGCCAGGCTCCGCGCCGCCGGGGCCGTCGTGGTCGGCATGACAAACCTGCCCGAGCTGGCGATCTACCCGTTCAGCGACAGCGTGTTCGGGGTCGCACGCAACCCCTGGGATCCGCGGCGCACCCCCGGTGGTTCATCCGGAGGGTCGGCCGCGGCGGTGGCATCCGCGATGGTCCCGATCGCGCACGGCACCGACGGGCTCGGTTCCATCAGGATTCCCGCGGCGGCCTGCGGACTGTTCGGCATCAAGCCGGGATCCCTCGTCGTGACGGGGGAACCCTGGGAGCGGGGCTGGTACGGGCTGTCGGAGAACGGCCCGCTGGCGACCACCGTGGCGGACGCGGCGACCATGCTCGGCGTGATGGCGGGCACGACCTACCGGCTCCAGGAGCCGGGCCGGCTGCGGGTCGCGCTCTCCGTCCGGCCGCCGGGGCCCGGTGTCATCGTGCACGAGGCGTACCGCACGGCCGTCCTGCAGTGCGCGGACCTGCTCGCCAAGGCAGGTCACGAGGTGCTTGAGGACGATCCGCCGTATCCGGGCTGGCTGGTCCCGCTGCTGCTCTCGTACTGGGTCGCGGGCCCGGCGGACGAGGCGGGCGCCGACCTGAGCGGCCTTGAAGAGCGGACCCAATGGCACGTCCGCGCGGGCCAGCTCGTGCAGCGGCTGCGGCCGCCGCGGGAGGACGACAGGCGGCACCTGCGCGACGTCCTCGAGCCGTTCTTCGCCGGACACGACGTGCTGCTGATGCCCGCCCTCGCCCAGCCGTGCCCGCCCGCCTTGCGCTACGGCGAGCGTTCCTGGCCGCGCAGCGTCGTCGCCGCGCTGCGGTTCTCGCCGATGACCGGCGTGTGGAACCTCGCGGGCTATCCGGCGGCGTCGGTGCCGGTTCCCGGCACCGGACTCCCCGGCGGCAGCGGGGTCCAAGACCCCCGGCTGACCGAAACCGGGCAGCCCGGCGGCGGTCTCCCCGGGGCCGTGCAGCTGGTGGCCGCGCCTGGCGGCGAACAGCTGCTGCTCTCGGTCGCCGCGGAGATCGAGCGCATCCAGGGCTGGCCGCGGCACGCCCCGGCCTACGACCCGGCCAACAACACGACCGGGTGAGTGGCAGTTGACCCGGGTCACTAGGGTCATGGACCATGGACATCGGATTCGGGGCGCCGGTCTCTGGGGTATGGGCTACACCGCGGAACCTAGCGGAACTAGCGCGCCGCGCCGAGCGACTCGGTTACCGGTCGCTGTGGACGTTCCAGCGGCTACTCGCACCCGCAGGAGCGAACCTGGCGCCGGTTTATCACAGCGTGCTCGACCCCATGGTTTCGCTGGGGTACCTGGCCGCCGCGACGTCGACCATCCGGCTCGGCGTGGCGGTGGTCAATCACCCCTTCGCCTCGCCGCTGCTGCTCGCCAAGCAGGCCGCCACCGTGGACGTGCTGTCCGGCGGGCGGCTTGACCTGGGGATCGGGAACGGGTGGCTGGCCGAGGAGTTCACCGGGTCCGGCGTGTCGTTCGCCAGGCGCGGGGCGCGCGCCGACGACTACGTGGCAGCCGTCCGGGCGCTGTGGACGAGTGAGGGCGGGTATCACGGCGCGTTTTTCGAGATACCCGCCGGGCGGCAGGACCCGCGTCCCGTCCAGCGACCCGGGCCGCCGATCCTCATCGGCGGCATGTCGCGGGCCGCGATGGAGCGGGCAGGGCGGGTCGGCGACGGCTGGGTGACCGCGTCCAGCGCCGACCTGTCGCTGATCGCCGAGTCCGCCAAGGTGGTGCAGGACGCCGCGCGAGCGGCCGGCCGCGGGCCCGCGCGGATCGTCTGCCGGGGCGTCGTCCGGCCGGGAACGCCGCGGGTGTCGAAGACCACCGGCCACCGGGAGCTGCTGTCCGGCTCCTATGAGCAGATCCGCGAGGACATCCGGTGGCTGGAGAGCTGCGGTGTTACCGAGGTGTTCTACGACCTGAACTTCGACCGGCAGGTCAGCGGCCCCGGAGCGGACGATGGCAAGGCGGTATTGGCGGCCACCGAGATCATGGAGGCGCTCGCCCCGGACGGCCGGATGTAGCGGATGCCGGATGTGGCGGATAGCGGGGCCGCCGGAGCAGGGTTACTGGCCTGAGCTCCCGTCGAGAATGACCTGCGTGACCAGTTCCGGGTTGTCGGTCATCGGGACGTGGCCGCAGCCGGGCAGGGTGCGGAACCTGGCCTGCGGGATGCGGTGCAGTGCCACCCGCGCCTGGCTGGGCGGGAGCAGCCGGTCCCTGGTGCCCCACGCGATCGTGACCGGGACGTCGGGCGGGATGGCGTCGGTAAAGGCCACCCGCTCGGCCAGCACGGCGGACACCGCGTCGCGGGCCCGGAAGAAGGCGTAGGCGTCGTCAACGGCCTGCTCCGATGTCATCCGCGCGGGACTGGCGACGAACGCGGCGTCCATCACCGCGCGACCGACCACGCTGCGGGCGAGCAACGGGATCAGGTTCCGCACCGCCGTCCCGGTCAGCTCGGCGCCGAGAAAGACCACCTTCACGTAGGGGAACTCCCAGCCACCCGACCAGAAGCCGCCCGGCGAGAGCGCGGTGACCGTCGCGGCCCGGCCGGCCGCGCCCGCTTCCAGGGCCAGCGCGCCGCCGAGCGAGTTACCCGCGATGTGCGGGCGGTCAAGTCCGTGATCGTCAAGGAACGCGAAGACCGCGACCGCCATCGCCTCGATGGCCGAACGGCCGGTGCCGGTGCCGGCGCCGAGCGGCGGGGACTCACCGTGGCCGGGCAGGTCGAGGGCGTATACGGTCCGCTGCTCCGCGAGCAGGTCGAGGACTGGGTACCAGGCCTGGCGCCGGTGGCCCACACCGTGCAGCAGGACGAGCGGCTCGCCGGAACCACGGCGCTCGAAGGCGAGGTTTCCCATGTCCGAGCCGCCCATCTTTCCTCCCGAGGTCAGGTACACCACTGTAGGCGGGCCGGCGGTCGACCACGAGAAGGGCGGCAGAACGGGCGGAGCAACGGTTCGTTCCGGATAACCGGCTAGTCTCGACGGTATGGAGAAGGTGGTGCGGAGCGACGCAGAATGGCGGGAGATGCTATCCCCCGCGGAGTACGCGGTACTGCGGCAGGCGGGAACCGAGCGGGCGTTCACCGGCGAGTACACGGACACCGAGACGGTGGGCGTGTACCGGTGCCGGGCGTGCGGGGCGGAGCTGTTCAGGTCGGAGGCGAAGTTCCATTCCGGGTGCGGCTGGCCGTCGTTCTACCAGCCGACCTCGGATGACGCGGTGCGGCTGATCGAGGACCGCTCGCACGGGATGGTCCGGGTCGAGGCTCGGTGCGCGAGCTGCGATTCGCACCTCGGGCACGTGTTCACCGGCGAGGGATACCAGACGCCCACCGACGAGCGCTGGTGCATCAACTCGGTCTCGCTGACGCTGGAACCGAAGGCCGAGTCGTAGGCCGAAGGTTATTCGTGCCCGCCGGCGCCCGGCTGCCGCCGGTCCCGCTTGGTCTGACCGCGGCGGCGCTTGTCCTCCACGCGGCGAGCGCGGGCGGCACGGGACGGCTTGGTGGGGACGCGCGGCGGCGGGGGCGGGGCGATTCCCTCGCGGAGCAGCGCGGCCAGCCGGGCGCGGGCGGCTTCGCGGTTCATCAGCTGGCTGCGCTCCGTCTCCGCGGCCACTGTGAGGGTGCCATCGATCAGGCGGGTGGCCAGCCGGGATAGCGCCCTGGTGCGCTCGCGCTCGGGCAGCGACGGTGAGCCCGCGATATCGAAGGACAGCTCGACCCGGCTGTCGGTGGTATTCACCGACTGCCCGCCCGGGCCGGATGACCGGGAAAACCGCTCGCTCAGTTCGGCGGCGGGGATCACCAGCCAGTTGTTCACGCGAAGATCGTCGGCCACCTCACTAGTGTGGCCGGCGGATTCACTCGTGTGGCCGGCGGACTCACTAGTGTGGCGAGTGGGCGGCTGGCGCCGTATGAGTGCGTAATCGTGATCATGCGATACGCAACCGGCGGGTCTCGTGGAGCCGTCCAACCGGCATGCGTAGATCTCGGGCCCATGGCTCTCGCAGCACAGCCCGCTCCCGGCGCCGCGCCGCCGGGGCTGCCGGGCTGATCCTCGTCATCGTCGCCGCCACCACCGCGCTGGCGGCCTGCTCCAGCAGTAGCAGCGGTTCGGCAAGCGCCCCGGCAAGCGGGGCGGCTGCCCAGCACGCGCTAGCCGCAGCTCCCGCCGTCCCGTCCGGCTCAGCGCCGTTCGCCGCGGCCTCCGCCGCCGCCACCGCCGGTAGCGGTTCCGGGGGTGTGAACTCGGCGGTCATCAACTCGAACGCGAACACCACTGTCAAGTACGTCGCCGATAACCAGGCCCTTATCTACACCGCGCAGCTCACCGTGCGCGCCGCCAACGTCGCCGCGGCGGTCTCCCGGGCCACCTCGATCGTCAGCGCCGCCGGCGGATACGTCTCCAACGAGACCGCGAGCAGCGACCCGGCGCACCCGAGCGCTGCGACCGCCACCGTGACGGTGAAGATCCCGGTGGACGCCTACCAGACCACGCTGGCCGAACTGACCGGCTCCGCGCTCGGCACCCAGCTGTCCCTCAACCAGCAGGCGCAGGACGTGACGCAGCAGGTCGCGGACGTCAACAGCCAGGTCACCTCGGACGAGGCGGCGATCGTCCAGCTGCGAGCGCTGCTGAAGCGGGCGGGCAGCGTGGGCGACCTGCTCACCGTGCAGAACCAGATCGACTCCGAGGAAAACGCCCTCGAGGCGATGCAAGCGCAGCAGTCGGCCCTGGATCACGAGACGTCCTACGCCACCGTGACGCTCACCGTCGTCGGGCCCGTCGCGGTGGTCAAGGCCAAGCCCAAGCCGAAGCCCGCCCCGCCGCCAGGGCTGGCGAACGGGCTGTCCGGCGGCTGGCACGCGTTCGTGCTGACGATCGACTGGCTGCTCGCCGTGATCGGGGCGATCGCGCCGTTCGCAGCGGCGATCGTGGTGATCGGCGGTGGCGGCTTGTGGCTGCGGCGCTGGCTGACGGTTACGCGAGGCCAGTAACGAGTTCGGCGGCCGGCTTGCGGCGGCCGGTGTAGAAGGGGATCTCCATCCGGGTGTGCCGGCGGGCCTCGGCGCCGCGCAGGTGGCGCATCAGGTCCACGATCCGAAACAGCTCGTCGGCCTCGAACGCGAGCATCCACTCGTAGTCGCCGAGCGCGAAGCTGCTGACCGTGTTGGCCCGCACATCCGGGTACTCGCGGGCCATCATGCCGTGCTCGGCGAGCATCTTCCGCCGCTCGGCATCATCCAGCAGGTACCAGTCGAGGGAGCGGACGTACGGGTAGACGCACACGTAGTTTTTCGGCTCCTCACCGGCGAGGAACGCGGGGATGTGGCTCTTGTTGAACTCGGCGGGCCGGTGCAGCGCCATGGCGCTCCACACCGGCTCGGAGGCGTAACCGAGCTTGGTCCGCCGGAAGTTGACGTACATCTCCTGCAGCTCGTCCGACGTCGGCGCGACCCACCAGATCATGAAGTCGGCGTCCGCGCGCATCCCCTGCAGGTCATAGCAGCCCCGGGTGACGATGCCCTTGCCGGCGGCCTGCTCGAGCAGGTCGCCGAACTCGGCGGCGGCCTCCTCCCGGGCGAAGTCCCGGTCGGTCACCGTGAACACCGACCAGCTCGTATACCTGATGAGCTCGTTGAGCTCCCGCGCCTTGGCCCGCTGCTTCTCGTCTGCCGTGTCACTCATGATCTGAATCCTAGTTATCCCGAACGAACCGTTACTTCGCCCGCCACGTCTCGATGCTCTCACCGAGGTAGACGACAACCTGCGCGACCGCGGACCTCGCCGTCGCGACGCAGGCCGGGATGCCCACGCCGTCGTAGGCGGCCCCGGCAACGGCGAGGCCCGGCTGCTCCGCCACGGCTTGCCTGATCCGCGCGACACGGTCCAGGTGGCCGACGTTGTACTGAGGCAGTCCGCCGCCCCAGCGGGTGACCCGCTGCGCGATGCTTCTTGCTGTTATCCCGATGGCTTCGGATAGTTCGGCCGCCGCGAGGGCGGCCAGCTCGTTGTCGTCGCGCTGCAGGACGGCGACGTCACCGCTGCGGCCGATGGAGCACCTGACGATGTGCACGGGAGCCTGCGCGGCCAGGTGCGGCCACTTGAGCGTGGAGAACGTCGCGGCCTTCACGGTCCGGCCGTCGACGGCGGGGACGAGGTAGCCACTGCGCTGTGGCGCCTGGGAAGCACTGCCCTGTGGCGGCTGGGAAGCACTGCCCTGTGGAGCCTGGGAAGCACCGCCCTGCCCGGCGGGGAAGTCCTCGGCGCGGTAGGCGAGCGTGACGATCGCCATCGACGCGTACGGGATATCGCGGAGCTGTGCGGCGGCGACCGGGGCCGCGTCGGCCAGCAGCCGGGCCGCCGGGGCGGCCGGCGTGGCGATGATCACCGCGTCGGCGTCGAGGTACTCCGGGTCGGCGGCCGATCCGATTGCCAGGCGCCAGCCCGACTCGGTGCGGCGCAGCTCGCGGACCATCGCGTTGGTCCGCACGTCGGCGGCCGAGGCCTTGGCGACCGACTCGGGCAGCGCGCCCAGGCCGGTGGTCAGCGTGACGAACATCGGAGGCCCGGCCGGCGGCTTCTTGCTGTTATCTGACGCAGGGGTTGCTGGCGGGGGCGGCAGCAGCGAGGTGACGGCCCCGGTCAGCGTCGGGTGCCTGCGGGCTGCGGCTGCGAGCGGTGCGAGCGTGGCCTGGAAGGACAGGTCCTCCGAGCGGCCCGCGTAGACGCCGCCGAGCAGCGGGTCGACGAGCCGGTCGACGATCTCGACGCCCAGCCGCGACCCGATGTACTCGGTCACCGATACGTCGGCAGCGTTGCCGTCGCCAGCCGGGACAGCAGCGGCGTCCGCGGGCAGGTGCTCGTCCCGCGCGCGGGCCACCCCTGCGGCGGAGATGACCCCGGTAGCCGCGAGTTCGTCCATGTCGGCGGGCACGCCCATGAACTGGCGGCGGGGCAGCGGGCGCATCGCGCCCCGGGTGTAGATCGCGGAGGATGTGAGCCCGACCGGGACCAGGTCGCCGGACAGGCCCGCCGCCGTGATCAGCTCGACGCCCTCCGGCCGCCGCGCGAGCAGCGCCTCCGCACCCTCGTCCATCGCCACCCCGGCGACGTCGGAGGCGGACAGCTTGCCGCCCAGCCGTGGCGAGCCCTCGAGCACCGTGACCCGGACCGGCTGATCCTTCAGGTAAAAGGCCGCCGCCAGCCCGGCGATCCCGCCGCCGATGACCACGACATGCGGAGTGGTCCCAGTTGTCATGGTTCCTAAGCCTGCCATAGGCGGCCACTGGCGCCCCAGACCGGTCCGCGGCACAGCCCGGCCGGCAGAGCACAGCCCGGCTGCATCACAGAAGCGGCTTGACGTCCAGCAACGAATGAACGACAGGGAAATCTAGCAGGGAGACGTAACCGTCCGGCTCGCCCCGCGCGATCTGGATCGGGCGGACGCCTACCGCCGCGGCGCCGGCGCAGAACCTCGGCTGATCGTCGATGAACACCGCGTCCACCGCCGCCACGCCGAGTTCCTCCAGTGCCGTGACGTACATCTCCGGATACGGCTTCATCGAGCCGACCTCGCAGGACAGCACCACCGCGTCCACCTGCTCGATCAGCCCGAGACGTTCCAGCTGCGGCCTGGTCGTGTCCGAGCAGTTGGAAACAAGCGCGATCAGCACGCCCTGGGAACTGAGCCAGCTGAGGAACGGAACCGAGTCCGCGAACAGCGTGGTGTGGCTGCGCGCGTAGGCCGCATCGCGCCGCAGCAGATCATCGACCAGCGCAGGGTCTGGCTCGACGCCGCACGCGGGCAGCGTCAGGCGCATCGCATCCGCGGTGGTCAGCCTGCCCCGGTCCCGGTCGACCCGGGTCTTCTCCCACTCCCTCAGCCAATCGCCAACCGCGATCCCGAGCGGCGCGACGAGGGACTCGACCCGGGCTTCGAAGAGCGACTCCACGATGGTGTCGTACACATCGACCAAACAGGCACGGACCACGGTCAGGCCTGCCGGAGCTTGGCCCGGAGCTGGCTGATGTCGTCGCCGTCGAACCCGTTGGCCTCCAGCCAGGCGTCGAGGCCGCCGTAACGAGCGGTCAGCTGCTTGAGAAAAGCCTCCATCGCCTCCCCCCGCACCGCGTGCGCTTGGACCGGCCTGCTAGAGACGTCGGTGCCGTACATCTTCGACCGGCGCAGGCGTTCGACGACAGCCTCGATACGGTCGTTGCTCGCGACGTAGTCCGCGACGATCACGTCCGGCTCAACCCCGGCCACGGTCAGCGCGAGGGCGGAGATCACGCCCGTCCGGTCCTTGCCCGCGGCGCAGTGCACGATGGCCGCGCCCGGTGCGTTCGCGATGGAACGCAGCGCGCCGGTGACCTCGTCCGGCCGGTTCTCCAGGTAGCCGAGGTAGTGCCCGCACAGTGAATCGTCCGGGTACCGCTGGCGGTCCGCCTCGATGGCCTCGGTCAGCAGCGCCGCGCGAACCGTGTCCGAGGCGTCGAGGAACTCCTTGAGCACCGGGTGATGCACGCGGCGTACGCCGGGCACCTCGTCGAGCGGCGCGGGTCCCTCGATCGTCACCTCCCGGGTGGACCGCAGGTCCACGACCGTCGTGACGCCGATCTCGTCGACCAGCTTGACAACGTCGTCCGGGGTCAGCTCCTGCAGGTTCTCCGAGCGCAGCACCCGGCCCGGCACGGTGCTTCCGCCATCGCTGGTGGGCAGGCCGCCAAGGTCACGAACGTTGACGGCGCCTTCGAGATCGATCCATGACATGTCCTTATTATCCGTTTTCCCGTTGGCCGGAATCCGGCGACCCGGCGAATCACCGGTGAATACTCCGCCCGCTCGGGCTATCAGCGCTGGTCAGGGTGTTAGGCCTCAGGATGTCCTGGCATCAGGTCCGGCCTAGGTAGGCCAGGACCGCCAGGACGCGCCGGTTGTCGTCGTCGGAGGGCTGCAGGTCCAGCTTGCCGAAGATCGACGCGGTGTGCTTGGCGACCGCGCGCTCGGTGACCACGAGGCGGGCGGCGATGGCGGCGTTGGACCGGCCCTCGGCCATCAGCTCGAGGACCTCAAGCTCTCGCTTGGTCAGCCGGCCGGCCGGGCCCTCGGACGCGGTGTTCCTGGCGAGCAGCCGGGCGATGACCTCCGGGTCCATCGCCGTGCCGCCGTCCGCGACCCGCCGGACGGCGTCGGTGAACGAGGCACCGTCGAGCACCCGGTCCTTGAGCAGGTAGCCGACGGCGCCTGCGCCGTCGGCTAGCAGTTCACGGGCGTACAGCTGCTCGACGTACTGGGAGAGCACGAGGACCGGCAAGCCGGGCCGTTCCGCGCGGGCGGTCAGCGCCGCGCGCAGCCCCTCGTCGGTGAAGCTCGGCGGCAGTCGCACGTCGACCACGGCGATGTCGGGCTTGTGCTCGCGCACCGCGGTCAGCAGGTCCGCCCCGTTGTCGACCGCGGCGGCGACCTCGAATCCGTAGGCCGCCAGCATCCGCACCAGGCCGTCGCGGAGCAGGAACTGGTCCTCGGCTATGACAACGCGCACGGGACTTCCATCGTGACGACGGTGGGCCCGCCGGGCGGGCTCGAGATGACGAGCACGCCGTCGAATGCCGCCACTCGCCGCCCGATGCCGTTCAGGCCGGTGCCCCCCGCCGGGTCGGCGCCGCCAGCACCGTCGTCGCGCACGCTGATCCGCAGCGCGCCGTCGGAGTGCCGCAGGTCGACCTCGGCGGCCACCCTGCCCGCCCCCGGACCCCCCCTGCCCGCGTGCTTGGCCGCGTTAGCGATCAGCTCGCTGACCGCGAAGTAGGCCGCCGACTCGACCGGGGCCGGCACCCGCCCGGGCAGCGTCCCGGTTACGGTCACTCGCAGCGGGGCGTCCAGGGCGAGCGCGCGTACCGCATCGGCCAGACCCCGGTCGGCCAGCACCGGCGGGTGGATGCCGCGCACCAGGTCGCGGAGCTCGGCGAGCGCCTTGGCGGAAGCGTCCCGCGCCTCGTAGAGCAGCGCTCGAGCCGCCGCCGGGTCGGTGTCGATGAGCCGTCCGGCCGCGTCCAGGGTGAGACCCATCGCGACCAGCCGGGCCTGCGCGCCGTCGTGCAGGTCGCGCTCGATCCGGCGCAGTTCGGCCGCCCCGGTGTCCAGCGTCTCGCGACGGGTGAGTGCCAGGTGCGCGACGCGCTGCTCAAGCTCGCGCCGGTCCGACGGCGCGAGCAACAGCCTGGCGAGGCCACCATAGGCGCGCAGCAGCGGCTGCGCGGACCCGACGCCGACGGTGACCATTGCCAGCCCGATGATGAACAGCACGAGCGGCGTGTTGCCCGGGAAAGCCGGCGGCGGCACGCGGTGCTGCAGCAGGTAGAACGGGCGCGGGCTGCCGAGCGCGGGCACGATGAATGCGACCAGGCCGACCCCGAAGAGGGCGAGCGGCACGAGCAGCAGCACCCAGCCGACAACGACGTTCACCGCGAGCCACCCGAGGTCCCGCCACGTTGCCTCGTCCGTCAGCAGCCAGGTCATCCGCTGCCGGTAGCTGAGCCTGGTCGTCCCAGGACCCCAGCCCGGTCGCGTCCCCCCAGGTCGCGGAGCGTACGCCGCAGGGATCAGCACCCCGCACCAGCGCGCGCTCAGCCACCTGGTCAGCACCGCGTACCGCCGGACGGCGAGCAGCGCGACTGGCAGCACCAGGAACCAGCAGGCCATTCCGGCGAGCCCAGCGGTCAGGTCCTTCACGTGCGTTCCGCTGAAGCTCTCGCGCAGCAGGTCGGGGAGCCCGGTGGTACTGTCCGCTACCAGGTTCTTGACCAGGTGACCGAAACCGAGCACGCCGACCGCCAGCGGCGCGACCGTGACCGCCAGCAGCACGGCGCCGGCCAGCACCAGGCCGGTGAGCTGAAAAGCGCGGACGAGCGCGAGCGGGCGCCAGCGGGGGCCGCGCCACATAAGACCATCCGGCCCCATGCCGCCGTCAGGCAGGACCGTGCCGCTCATCGTCACCCGGTTTGTCACTCCTCAAGTGTGCCGTCAGCGCTGCCGTGAGCGCAGTGTCACCGGCACCCGGAACGGAGGTGTACCTAGATCAACCCCGCAGACGCCGCGTAGCCGTATGTCGCCGGAACCGCCCGGTTTCCTAAGGTAACCAATCGTGAACATCATCGAGACCAGCGCGCTCGGCAAGCGGTACCGCCGCAAGTGGGCGCTGCGCGACTGCACGCTCGCCATCCCCGGCGGCCATATCGTCGCCCTCGTCGGCCCCAACGGCGCGGGCAAGACCACCCTGCTCAGCACGGCCGTCGGCCTGACCAGGCCGAGCGAGGGCAGCGTCGCCGTGCTCGGCGGCACACCCGCCGGTTCGCCCGAGGCGCTTGACCGGATCGCCTTCGTCGCGCAGGACGCCCCGCTGTACGGGAACCTTCCGGTCCGCGACATGCTGCGGGTAGCCCGCAACCTCAACCACCGGTGGGACCAGGCCCGCGCCGAGGACCGCCTGGAGCGGCTGGAGATCCCGCTCGGCCAGCGGGTCCGCGAGTTGTCCGGCGGGCAGAAGGCGCAGCTCGCGCTCACCATCGCGCTCGCCCGGCGGCCGGCCCTGCTGGTGCTCGACGAGCCCCTCGCGGCCCTGGATCCGGTGGCCCGCGACGACTTCCTGGCATCGGTGGTCGAGGCCGCTCGAGAAGAGCCCATCTCCGTGGTGCTCTCCTCGCACGTGCTCGCCGAACTTGAGCGAGTCGCCACCTACCTGATCGTGCTCACCCGCGGACAGGTGCGGATATCCGGAACGACGAAGGAGCTGCTCGACACCCACGGGGCGGGCCTTGAGGAAATCGCGATGCGCCAGCTGCGGGCCGGCGGCCCGGCATCGCGGACGGAGCCACCGCGAAAGGACACTGCGCGAAAGGACACTGCTCGAATGGACACTGGGAAATGACCACCTCCGTTTACTCCGTACCGGCGGCCGCTGGCCGGCGTCGCCCTGTCACCTGGTCCCGGCTCGCCTGGGTGACGCTCCGGCAGCGCCGCGGCGCCATGATCGGGCTCGGCGTCTTCCTGGGCCTGTTCGCGATCTACCTCGTGGTCATGGGGGTGCTGCAGAACAACGCCTACGCCCAGGTCGCCGCCTGCCAGGGCGGGACGCTGAAGTGCCAGCAGCTAGCGCAGGCTTTCACGAACGACTACTGGGGCGGCAACGCCTCGGTGCTGCTGAGCGGCGGCGCGCAGAGCGTGTCGAGCCTGCTGTACGTGGTGCCGGTACTGCTCGGCGCCTTCCTCGGCGCTCCGGCGCTCGCGCGTGAGCTGAGCGACGGTACCTTCCGGTTCGCCTGGACGCAGGGCGCCGGACGGACCCGCTGGGCGCTTTCAGCGCTGGCGGTGCCCGCGGTTGTGCTGGCCGCCTCGACAGGGGCGTTCACCGCGCTCTTCTACTGGTACTACCGGCCGTTCCTCGAGGATCACCAGGTCAGCGAGATGCTGCCGCTGGGTTTCGCGCTGCTCGGCGTGGCGCTGGCCGCCTGGACACTGCTCTCCTACGCGGTGGCGGCATTCTTCGGGGCGCTGCTGCGCCGGACGATCCCCGCGATGGTGCTCACGCTCGTGGTCTACGTCGCGCTCGCGGTGGCGACCGCGCTCAGCATCAGGCCGCATTACATGACGCCGGTGACGGTGCCCACCGCGTCGGTCAGCAGCAGCACTGGCTGGGTGATCAGCCAGTTCGCGAAGACCCCCGGTGGCCAGGCGGTAAGCCTGAACGCCCTGTACCAGGGGCTGCCCGCCAGCGTCCAGAACTCGCAGAACCAGAACGCGTTCACCGACTGGCTCACCGCGCACCACTACACCCAGTGGACCACGCTGCAGCCGGACTCACGGTTCTGGCCGTTCCAGCTCATCGAGGGCGGCTGGCTGCTCGCGCTTAGCCTCGTGCTGATCGCGGGCACGGTCTGGCTGATCCGCCGCCGCGGCGCGTGACAACGGGCGCGGGCGGGTGGAACACGGGACCGTTCGGGATAAAGCCCTCAGGCAGCCGTGACCTCGTGCACCAAGTCGACCAGGCGAGCCAGCACGTCCGGGTCCGTTTGCGGCAGGACGCCGTGGCCGAGGTTGAACACGTGGCCGTTCAGGTTGCCCGCTTGGCCGAGGATCGCGCGAGCATGCCGTTCGGTGACGTCAGAGCCGGCCAGCAGGATCGCGGGGTCGAGGTTGCCCTGCAGCGCCTTGCCGCCGCCGGTCCTGCGGGCCGCCTCGTCCAGCGGGATCCGCCAGTCGACGCCGACCACGTCCGCGCCCGCCTCGCCGAGCAGGCTGAGCAGTTCGCCGGTGCCGACGCCGAAGTGGATGCGCGGCACGCCAGAGGTCGCGAGGGCGGCGAAGATCCGGCTGGCGTGCGGCAGGATCGACTGCCGGTAGTCCGCCGGGGAAATCACGCCGACCCAGGAATCGAACAGCTGCACCGCCGACGCTCCCGCGTCTACCTGCACCTGGAGGAAAGCGGTCGCGATCGTCGCGAGCCGGTCCATCAGTGCGTCCCACAACTCCGGGTCGCCGTACATGAGCGCCCGCGTGCGGTCATGGTTCCTGGACGGGCCGCCCTCGATCAGGTACGAGGCGAGCGTGAACGGCGCACCGGCGAACCCGATAAGCGGCTTGCCGCCAAGCTCGCCCACCAGGGCCTTCACCGAATCGGTGATGTACGGCACGTCGGACGGCTCAAGCGGGCGGAGCCGGTCAAGGTCCGCCAGCGTCGTGATGGGGCTGCCGATCACCGGGCCTACCCCCGGCTTGATTTCCACGTCCACGCCCACCGCGCGCAGCGGCACCACGATGTCGCTGTACAGGATCGCCGCGTCCACGTCGTACCGGCGCACCGGCTGCAGGGTGATCTCGGTCACCAGCTCGGGCCGGGTGCAGGACTCAAGCATCGGGATGCCCTCACGGACCCGCTTGTACTCCGGCAGCGACCGTCCGGCCTGGCGCATGAACCACACCGGGGTATGCGGCACCGGCTGACGCCGGCAGGCACGGATAAAGGGCGAGTTCGCCGGGAGGTCGGTCACCTGACGAATCCTTTCACAGCAGGTCGTACGGCCTTCAACCACCCCAGCGACACGCCGCGCGGGGTCCACGGAAATCGCTCCCGTACATGCCAAGATCGGGACGAGTCCCGCCATCAAGCGAACAAATACAGGGGGCACCGCGATGACGCAGCCACTCGGGAACTGTCCTGGTTGTGGCACCGACGAGCCATTCGTTCAGGTCCACCCTGCCGAGTGCCCCGATGTGGACGGCGAGTGCCCGGAGTGGGCGTGCGCGGCGTGCGGCGCGGGGGTCATCATGGGCACCATCCCCGGCGTGCCTGCCGCAGCCGAGCCGGCCAGGGTTGAGTGGGCCGGAGCGACGGCTCCGGCTGCGGTGGAGCCGTCCGTCCGTGCCGCGTAGGCACCTCCCGCTACCGATTTGCGCCCGCCGGTGCACCGGGTGCTGCCAGCCACGACGTACGCTCGGGCCATGAGGTTGGCGGACACGCCCGCGGCGTCGCGGGCAGCCGGACAGGCCGACGTCTTCGCGGCCGCCACCGCGGCGTTCGGGGCGGGCCGGGACGCGGTGGCGGTGGCGCGCGGTGACCTGGAATTCGAGGAGTGGCCGGCGCCGAAGAAGCTGGCGCCGTACGCCGTCGCGCTGGCCGTCACGGCCTACCGCGACGGCGCGGAGGCGGGCACCGGCAAACTCGTGCTGCTGCATGACCCGGCGGGCCAGGACGGCTGGACCGGGCAGTTCCGCGTGGTAGCCCAGGTGCAGGCCGACGTGGAGGAAGAGATGGCCGCCGACCCGCTGCTCGGCGAGGTCGGCTGGTCGTGGCTCACCGAGGCCCTTGATCAGCACGCGCCCGGGTACTCCGCGGCGAGCGGGACGGTCACCCGGGTGATCACCGAAGGCTACGGAGACAAGGCGGACGACCCGCCGGTCACGGCGTTCGACCTGCGCGCATCCTGGTGCCCGGCGGATGACCAGGTCGAGACCGAGATCAGCGGTGCGGTGGCCGCCTGGTGCGAACTGCTGGCGGCGGCGTGCGGCCTGCCGCCCACGGGGATCACGGCACTTGGCGGCAGCCGCCGCGGCGGGCAGGGGCAGCAGTGACGGCCGCGAGCGAGCCGCGGGCGAACCACGCGGGCGAACCGCAGGAACTCGCGGGCGCTGAGGTGCACGGCGCTAACGGGACAGCAGCCAACGGGTCCGGCCACTACGGCCCGGATACCGCTCCCGAGGCATCCGGACGCGAGGTCATCGACCTGCTCGAGCCCCGGGAGGGGCTGCCGCCAGTCATCGAGACCGCCTCTGAGCTGGCCGCCGCCATCGCCAGGCTGGCCGCCGGGACCGGTCCGCTGGCGGTGGACGCCGAGCGGGCGTCCGGCTACCGGTACGGGCAGAAGGCGTACCTGGTCCAGCTGCGCCGGGCCGGGGCGGGGACGGTACTCATCGACCCCATCGCCTGCCCGGACCTGTCCGGACTGCAATCGGCGCTGGACGGTGTCGAGTCGGTGCTGCACGCGGCCTCCCAGGACCTGCCGTGCCTGGCGGAGATCGGCTTCCGGCCGCGCCAGCTGTTCGACACCGAGCTCGCCGGGCGGCTGCTCGGCTACCCACGGGTCGCGCTCGGCACCATGCTCGAGGAGGTGCTCGGCTTCCGGCTGGCCAAGGAGCACTCGGCGGCCGACTGGTCGGTGCGGCCGCTGCCCACGGAGATGCTCAAGTACGCGGCACTCGACGTGGAGGTGCTCGTCGAACTGCGGGACGAGCTGACCGGCCAGCTCGCCGCGCAGGGCAAGACCGAGTGGGCACGCCAGGAGTTCGCCGCGATCGCCGGCGCGCCGCCCCCGCCACCGCGGGCGGACCCGTGGCGGCGCACCTCCGGCATCCACCGGGTGCGTACCAGGCGGGCGCTCGGCGTGGTCCGCGAGCTCTGGCAGGCGCGTGACGAGATCGCCCGCGAGGCCGACCTGTCCCCGCGCCGGGTGCTCGCCGACCAGGCGATCATCGACGCCGCCAGGGCGGAGGCCGGCAAAGCGCCGCTGACCGGGCGGCCGCAACTGGACAAGATCACCGGCTTCCACGCGCGGAACGCGCGCAAGTACAGCGACCGGTGGCTGGCCGCCGTGCTGCACGCCCGCGAGCTCACCGAGGCGGAGCTTCCCGAGGTCACCGGTGCCGCCACGGCACCCGGGCCGCCCCCCGCGCACCGCTGGGCCGAGCGCGACCCGGCCGCGGCGGCACGGCTCGTCGCGGCCCGGGACGCCGTTCGCGAGCTGGCGGCCGACCGGCAGGTGCCGGTAGAGAACCTGCTCCCGCCCGACGCGCTGCGCCGCCTCGCCTGGGAGCCGCCGAAACCGGCCACCACGGAGGCGATCGCCGGGACGCTAACCGGCTACGGTGCCCGCGGCTGGCAGACGGAGCTGACGGCGGCACTCCTGGCCGAGGCATTCGCCAACGCGCCAGCCGCCCCGGCCACTGCGGCGATCAAGGACTTGGCGTCAGACACCGGGACTACGGGCGGCACAACTGCGGAAGGCACACCCACAGACGGCTCAGGCACCGGCGGCACAGCCGCAGGCGACGGGGACACGGGCCGCACGGAAACGGACTGAGCGTTTCCCTCGGATACGCTGGACGGATCCCCCGCGGGATCAACCGCAGGTAACCGACCGAGAGTTTGGCCGTCACGGTGCTGACCACCATCGCCGCCGCGCTAGCCGGCGGGCCGCACCCGGTGCTGCCGGGGTTCCTCAACTCGCTGTCGTCTCCGCTGGAGCACTACGGGCTCTGGGCAGTCCTGGTGCTCGTCCTGGTTGAGGACTTCGGGATCCCGGTGCCCGGCGAAACCGCGCTGATCGCCGGGGCGGTCTTCGCCGGGGCGGGGCAGCTGAACGTGGTCGCGGTCGGCCTCGTCGGGTTCGCCGCCGCGGTGGCCGGTGACAACATCGGGTACGCGATCGGCCGGTTCGGCGGGCGAGCGCTGGTGGAACGCTGGGGCCGGTACATCTTCCTCACCAAGGAACGGCTGGACTGGGCCGAGGACTTCTTCAACAGGCACGGTGGCAAGATCATCGCGGCCGCGCGGTTCATCGAGGTGCTCAGGCAGGCGAACGGGATCATCGCCGGCATCATCGAAATGCGCTGGCTTAAGTTCCTGTTCTTCAACGCGCTCGGCGCGGCGCTGTGGGTGGGTACCTGGGTGTCGGTCGGTTATTTCGCCGGACAGCACCTCACCACGGTCTACAACGCCATCACGGCCTACAGCCTGTACGCCGCGATCGTCGCCGTGGTACTCATCGCCGCCTTCATCGCCTTCAGGATCTTCCGCAAGCGACGCCACCGGCGCCACCGGCACGGGGCCGCCGCTGAGCACGGGGCCGCTGAGCACGGGGCCGCTGAGCACGGGGCCGCCGATGAGCCCCCGAAACCCAGCGCGCCCGCTGAGCGCAACGCGCCCGCTGACGCTGAGCCCGCGAAGACCCCGGATCAGGGCTCAGAGAGGTCGTAGCGGTCGCCGGAGGCAAGCAGACCAGCTGGCGGCGCCGTGGGCGTGGCCTGCGCGTCAGCCCCGGTCGCGGGACGGCCGGGCCGGAGTGGCCGGCGCAGCCAGCGGAGCCGCGGCCGGGCGGAGACCTGCGGAGCGGCGGCGGCCGCAGCGGCGGGAACCGGTGCCGGGTCGGGTTCGGGGTCCACGGGGACCGGGGCGACGTTCAGCACCCAGAAGCCGCCCGTGAGCATGGTGTCGGACCACTCCCTGGGGAGGCCGAAATCCCCGTCGGCGGTTACCGCGGTCCCCTGGGTGGCGGCCTGCTGAGCCGGGGAGAGTACCGCCAGGGCAGCTTCCTTGATCGCGGGCAGGTTCTCCCGGTGCGCACACAGCACCGTGGGCTCGCCGGCCGCTACGGCGTCGACGATGAGCGACCGCAGGTAGCCAGCGTCGGTTGCGGATGAATTGCGGATGTAAAGCGCCTCGTCCGTCCGCACTTCACCGCAGAACCGCTGGGCGAACGGGCGGATCGTCTCGGTGCAGCGCACCGCGGGAGAACTGATCAGCCGCGCGTTCGGTGCGAAGCAGGCGAGCAGGTCGACGAGCGCCTTGGCTTCGCCGCGGCCGGTGTCGTCGAGCGGACGGTCGGCGTCCTCGCCCTGCCAGCCTGACTTGGCATGCGCCTTGGCGTGCCGCAGCAGGATCAACGCGGTCGTGCCGGCCGGCCGTGCCGCGAAATCGTGCAGCACTGTGTGGTCCCGGGTATAGCTCACCCGCTCGATGGCCCGCGCTACCGGCAGCCAGGCGACCTCGTCGACCTCGGCGTTGGGCACCGCCCGCTCATCGAACCCGGTGGCGCGCGCCGCCCAGTAGTGCACCCGCTTGGGCCTGCCGCCGACGTTGTACCGGACGGAGAGCAAACGGCGGCCGAGAGTGATCCAGGTGCCGCCCTCCTCGAGCACCTCGCGAACGGCGGTGACAGCCAGCGGTTCGTCCGGCTCGGTCTTCCCCTTAGGGAGTGACCAGTCGTCGTACTTCTTGCGGTGCACGAGCAGGATCTCCGGCTCGCCGTCCGGGCCCGGTCGCCAGGCGACCGCGCCGGCCGCCTTGATCAGTTTGGACTCAGGCTTGTTGCTTGGCATCAGACAGGCGTCCTCGGCTCTTGTCCTTGATCAGGCTCTCCTGCACGTCAAGCAGGGGAGCGCCAGCGTCGTCACGCGCGTGCCTGGTCCAGTTGCCATCGCCATCAAGCCACCATGACGCCGTGGCGTCGGCCATGCCAAGGTCCATCAACGCCCGCAGTCTTGCGCAGTGCGCGGTATCGGTCACCCGGACCAGGGATTCCACCCGGCGGTCCAGGTTCCGGTGCATCATGTCCGCGCTGCCCAGCCATACTTCGTTGCCGGCCTGCGGGTCCTCGCCCGGCGCGGGGGCCGGGTCCGGATCGCCGGTACCGAAGGCGTAAATCCGCGAGTGCTCGAGGAACCTTCCCAGGACGCTGCGTACCCTTATTGTATCGGACAAACCCGGCACACCGGGTTTAAGCGCACACATGCCGCGAGCCCAGATGTCGATCGGCACCCCGGCGAGCGAGGCGCGGTAGAGGGCGTCGATCACGAGTTCGTCGACGAGCGCGTTGCACTTGAAAGCGATCTTCGAAGGCTTGCCCGCCCGCGCCCGCGCCGCCTGACGGCCGATCCGCCCCACGATGCCTGCTCGCAGTGACTCCGGTGCGACCAGCAGGCGGCCGTAGCCGCTCTTCCTGCTGTAGCCGGTGAGGTGGTTGAACAGGTCGGTGACGTCCTCCCCGACCCGCTGGTCCGCGGTGAGCAGCCCGAAGTCCTCATACAGCCGGGCCGTCGTCGGGTGGTAGTTGCCGGTGCCGATGTGGCAGTACCGCATCAGCGTTCCGTCCGGTTCCTGCCGGACGATCAGCATGAGCTTGGCGTGCGTCTTCATCCCGACGAAGCCGTAGACGACGTGGCAGCCCGCCTCCTCAAGCTTGCGGGCCCAGGTGATGTTCGCCTTCTCGTCGAACCGCGCCTTGATCTCGACCACCACGACGACCTGCTTACCCGCCTCGGCCGCGTCAATCAGCGCGTCCACGACCGGCGACTCCCCGCTCGTCCGGTACAGCGTCTGCTTGATCGCGAGCACCCGCGGGTCAGCCGCGGCCTCCTCGATCATCCGCTGCACGGTCGTGGTGAACGAGTCGTAGGGGTGATGAACCAGGATGTCCCGCTCATCCAGGGCGGTGAAGATGGAGGTATCCGCGGGCACGGCTTTCGGATTCGGAACGAACCGCGGATATCTCAGCTCGTCGAGCGGCTCGTCCGCGATGGCGTTGAGGCCGGTCAGGTCCAGCGGACCGGTCACCCGGTAGACCGCGTTGTCGTCGACGGCCAGTTCGCGCGCCAGCCGGATCAGCACGTCCTGCGACATGTCCCGCTCGACTTCCAGGCGCACCGCCGGCTCGAACCGCCGCTTGACCAGTTCCCGTTCCATCGCCTGCAGCAGGTTCTCGGTGACGTCCTCGTCCACCTCGAGTTCCCTGACCCGGGTGACACGGAAGACGTAGTGCTCGACGATGTCCATGCCGCTGAACAGCTGGTTCAGGTGGGCGGCGATCACATCCTCGATCGGCACATAGCGGTAGTGGTTGACGAGCAGGAACCGCGGCAGCGACGGCGGCACCTTTACCCGAGCGAACATGGTCGCGCCGGTCGCCGGGTCGGCAAGTGTGACCGCCAGGTTGAGTGACAGCCCGGAGATGAACGGGAACGGATGCGCCGGGTCCACCACCAGGGGCGTCAGGACTGGGTAGATGCTGGTGCGGAACAGTTCCGTCAGCTCGGTGCGCTCGGTGGCGGTCAGCTCCTTCCAGCGGAGGACCTCGATGCCCTTATCCGCGAGCTCGGGCTTGACCAGGTCGGTGAAGACATCCGCGTGCCTGCCCGCGAGCAGGCCTGCCTGGGTGAGCGTGTTCCTGAGCAGCTCGGCGGGCGGCTGTCCGGACGGGATGTTGACCGGGAATCCCGCGGCCATCCGCCGCACCAGGCCGGCCACCCGGACCATGAAGAACTCATCCAAGTTGGAGGCGAAGATGGCGAGGAACCGGACGCGCTCCAGCAGCGGGATCTGGTCGTCCTCGGCTAGCTCAAGGACCCGCTGGTTGAACTGGACCCAGCTTTGCTCCCGGTCCAGGTAGCGGTCAGCGGGCAGCTGGACACGGGCCGACTTGGCAGCGTCCGGACCTCCCGTGTCCTGACCTCCCAGGTCGGTGCCTGCCACCTCGGGCGCAGGCGTCTCAAACTCACCTAGCTCCGGTGCGTCCGGCTCGGATCTCTTCCGTGATCGCTTCTGGTCACGCACCGCTCGGGCTGGCGAGCCGCCTTGCATGGTCCCGGTCTCGCTGAGGCTCATGGTTCCCATTTTCCCCGGTGCCGTGCCGGGTGAAAACGGGCGACCCGGAACGTCCCGTGTCTATTCCGGCGGCCGCGTGGTGCTTGCCCTGCTGGCTGACCGAGATCAGCGAAGCGCGCAGCGGCATGCCGCGAGTGAGAG